>Ga0082212_10003891_pt1 | contig 20990 bp, 20 predicted proteins | sample TergutNt197P3_FD_71548 | JGI IMG/M metagenome (GOLD analysis project Ga0082212, IMG submission 71548) | Neocapritermes taracua P3 segment gut microbial communities from Petit-Saut dam, French Guiana - Nt197 P3 | ecosystem: Host-associated > Arthropoda: Insects > Digestive system > Gut ... | reverse complement strand
TATGCCCACCGCGACAAACGCGCCGTCAAGGCTTGCGCCGGCAAACAATACTATAGACACGATAACGAATAACAACCCTATAATGCAGCTTACGACAAGGTCTATGATGATTGAAACTTTGAACAGCGTTAGGGAAGTCAAAGTTTTTTCAGGAAGTCTCGGCATTTTAGACGCGGCGAATATGAGCCAAAAGCCTGTTACGGGCAGCGCGAGAATCATGAGCGAGAAAAAGCTCCACACGCTGAAAGAAGCGAAAGTAGTGAACAACTTTCCGGCTGTGAACAGGATGATACCCACCATAAACAGCACCGAACCGCCAAAACTGTGCAGTCTTTCGGCATAACCGCCGGGCGCGTAATGCGGCACTGCAACCTTCACGGGAGGCTGATAAGCAGGCTGCTGCTGATATGTAGGCGGCGGTGGTTGCTGGTAGACGGGCTGCTGATAAACCGGTTGTGGCTGCGGCGGAGATTGCTGGCTGTCTGCCGCGCCGACTTTGTTTCCGCATTTACTGCAAAAAACCGTGCCGGATGACAGTTCATTTCCACATTTTTCACAAAACATTAAGATATCCCCCTGTACACATATTGTGATATTATCACTGTGACAGATTTTACCATGATTCGACTATACTGTCAAGTAAAAAATGATTTTTAGTTAATTATGCGTAATAATTCAAACAAATTATACTATATTCTCTGACGATACCCCGCGCCCCGGACAGTTTCAACATACTGCGGGTTTGAGTAAAACGGTCGGGCATGGAAGCCCGACCCTACGAAACAATAAACTCAGTTACAGCATCGGCAATTATCTCAATATATGCAATATCCAACACCTCTAACACATCATTTTCAGTGTGCATTATTGCAAACACCTCATCGCCTAATGTTCCTAGCGAGACCGCTGAAAAACCATAGTTTATAAATGAGACATAATCACTGCCGAATACCATAGTACCGCCGCCAACCATGTTTTCATAATCAAGCGGTATCCCTTTATCGGTAAAAAATACGGCTATGTCTTCCCGTAAGATTTCATCGCCGACAATGAGCAGCGGAACACCGCTCAATCCAATGGTGTCGATGTTAATATTAAACATATCTTGATATGTATTTTTGGCGTTCAACACAAAGGCTTGGCTTCCGATAAGCCCAATCTCCTCGCCGTCAAACGCGCAGAAGATTATATCCGTCTCCGGCTGCTCGCCCCAACGCAATAAATTCTCGGCAACACGTAATATCGCGGCGACCCCCGATGCGTTATCAAGCGCACCTTGATTCCCGCCAACACGAACAGCGTCATAATGGGCTGAAACGACAAGTGCTTTCGTACTGTCTTTCCCCGGTATGACCCCAACGACATTATAACCTTTGGCGTTAATTAAATCGTTGCCGAAATAACGGATGCCGGGGTCGGAATTTGAATATTCCATAATAAACGAGCCGGAATCATACGGAATCAGCCCAATATCCTCAAAAACACCCGCTAAATATTGAGCGGCTTGCACAATTTCATCCGACCCTGTGACGCGCCCGTTGTATTCGGGCTTTGTCAACTCGTGTAAAACACGCTCTGCAATATCGGATTCGACAGGGTCGTCCGGCAGTGCAGATTCCAACGGCTCGGGTGCGGGTTCTTGGGTCGCTTCAATCGGCGCGGATGTAATCGGTGTTGGCGTTGGCGTAATGCCGCTTATATCGTTGGTATCGGTACAAGCGGTTAGCGATAAAAGCAGTAATAGTGTTAATAATAGTGCTATTTTAGTTTTCATAGTGATACTTTTGTACATATTAGTTTTGATTCTCCCTTTTTCGTTATGATTCCAACCCGCCTGTGTCTTGAATCTCCGTTATCATATCTACCCTTTTCTGATGCCGCTCGCCCTCAAAATCGGTGTTCAGCCATGTATCAACGATCGCCAGTGCCATTTTCTCACCTATGACACGCACCCCCAGCGCGAGCATATTGCAGTCATTGTGTTTACGCGACATAGCCGCCGAATACGGTTCACTGCCAACAACACAGCGGATACCCTTGACCTTATTCGCCGCGATTGACATACCCATGCCCGTTCCGCAGAAGAGCAGTCCCCTGTCCGCCAGACCGTCCGTAACCAAGCGGGCGGCTTTTAGCGCGAACACGGGATACTCCGCGCGTTCACATTCATCCGCGCCGACATCCGTATACTCTATCCCGCGTTCTTCCAAATACTCAATAACCTTGCGCTTTAGTGAATATCCTGCGTGGTCGCTGCCCAATACAATCATTTCAAACCCTCCAAATATTTCATTCGGTAACGCATCAAACAATCCCGCCTGTCATTTATGTAAGAGCCGCCAGAAGCAGCGGCAAGGTCAGAATCGAGAAAAATGTCGAAAACGCAATCACCTCTGAGCCCAAACTTGTATCCTTGTTAAATTTCGCCGCGAAAAGCGTCACATTAGCCGCGCTTGGCGCGGCGGCGGAAATGGCAAGAGCCTTTAGAATAACTTCGGGCATATCGAACAGGCGCATTGCCGCAATAATAATAATCGGGATAACAAGCAGCCTCATTGAGGCCGCGAGATAGTGCGAACCTTTTTTCATCATGGACTTAAAATCAACATTCGCCATAAATGAACCGACAACAATCATTGCCAGCGGCGTGTTCGCGCTTGCGAGCATACTAATCGCGCCCGAAACGGGCGCGGGCAGATTTATCGGGAAAAAGAACAGAATTAGCGCAATGAAGATACCGACAATCCCCGGGCTTAGGAAAATCTTCTTCAGTGAAATATTCTTTTTGCTCCCCGTCATCAGCGCGACTCCGTGCGTCCAAGAGAAAATGTTGAAAATCACAATAAAGACAACGCCGTAAAACAAGCCCTCGCGCCCCACGATTGCGGAAATCAGCGGCAGCGCGAAAAAACCGCAGTTTGAATATACTATCGAGAACCTGTAAACAACGCGCTTTGATTCCTCTGTTTTTCTGAAAAATATTTTTCCCGCCGCGATTCCCAGTAAGTGTGCCGCTGTCGCGATAACGGCGGCGGCGCAAAGGCCGGCGAGCTTTGAGCTGTCATAAGGGGCTTCAAAGGCGTTGATTATGACTGCGGGTACTATAATCATCAAAATAAGGTTGGAAAGCTGTTTTGAGCCGCCGTCATTCAGCAAACCTGTTTTTGTTATTACAAAACCCACTCCTATAAGCAGAAAAATTGTAAAAACCTGTTCAATTACAGATAATAGGCTGTCTAACATAATTCATCTCCGTTCGTATGCTCCGTACTAAATCAACAAATCAGTGCTGAGGAGTAAAAGTGTCACCTGACCGTTCCGCCGCATATGATGGCGCAAAGGAGGTGTTAGGCATGGGGTTCGGTTTCGGTCGTGAAGGCTGCGAGTGCTTATGGATTATCATAATCATCGTAGTAGTGCTTTGCTGCTGCTGCAACAACTAAGCACGCTTAACATATGCGCCTTAACAGGGTCGGCTTTGCCGACCCTGCACGGGTTTTTAATCGTCTGTGTATTTCAAGTTGCTCCTATAATTCTTAGCGATGTAAGTGAAACATCCATCATTATCGGCAGCATTTCTTCAATAGTCCATTCAGTTGGTTTCGTATAAATTGATACCGCTTGCAGCATAACAGATTGCCCGTCAATGGATATAAATATATTTTCGCAACTATTTTGATTGATAGGCAAACTATAGTTTGCGGAAGTCAACCTGTCAATTCTATTTAGTGAACCTATATCATGTTTCAAAACTACCTCTGTTCCATCCGGTCGTTTTACTGCTATTGGTTCTGTAAGAAAGTTCGAGCCTTGCAAAAACAAGACATAAGGAAAGTGTTTCTCGTCAATCATTATATTTCGTATTTCATTTATGTTTTTATGAGAACGTTCAATAGCGTTCCCTGCCACCATCAGCTCTTGATTGTTATTCTTACCAACTAAAACCCCTTTACTAATATGTTCAATGTCTTTTCCTTGATGTTTGGCTTCGCACACTAAAACGATACGCCATTTTCCATCCTTGTCCTTAACTTCGATTATTCCGCCATCGGGTTTTATTGAGGCTTTTGCGACAAATATTGTTACGCCTAACCTTGAATCAACCGAATTGAGTTTTTCATTAATCTCTCTTTTGGGAATGCTATCTCTAAAACGAAACTCAAGGGTTGGAAAACGATTTATTAAAGTTTCAAAAGCATCTTTTGAAAAATCATTTACAGATATATCGTGCTTTTGGGCATTTTCGCCGAATATCTCTTTTGGGCCTTTACCTCTTAACTTTTCTGCCCTTAATCGGTCGGTTTGTTTTTTCATGCTTTATTCCTTCCCGCAAGATGTTTACAGTGTTTATTTTTAATTAAAATCCTAAAATACGGGCATTTGCCTCCAACCGATAAATCTCTGTCATCATCGCCCTTTCTGAACTTTATAATCTCAAACTGCTCCGGGCAGTATTTATGAAGAAATGAAATAGGAACACCCATAACACCCTCATAGTCTGATGGAATGGCATCGGAAAATGGTACTTCTATAGCATCATAATTGTCGTATCTATCATAACATTCTTTGCCTCTGAGTTCTTTGTGCTTACTGTATCTAAGGTTTTTTGCCATTGTCATAAGAGGCAGCGATTGATGACGGCGGCCATGGTCAAGATTTGTGAGCCAAATAGTATTATTAGTTGAAACTATTCTATTCCCATGTTTGTCAATTCTTGCTTCTGAACCGCTCAAGGGATAGTTATTAGGAATTATAAAACCACGGAAATTTCTTCCGAAAGCTAAACCTAACCAAATTTTATTGTCTTTTATCAGCGGGAACACTTCTTTATAAGTGATTGCGTTCATATTGCCGATTATAAGAAACTGTTTTTCTGCTTCCATAATCCACGCGATAAACTCACGGAACAGCGAAAACGGCGGATTGGTAATAATAATATCAGCTTCATCTCGTAGTTTTTTTATTTCATCACTGCGAAAATCCCCATCACCCGCAAGGCGTGTTAGGGCGTTCTTCTTGTTCGCAAGAAGCCATTCAACATCTCGCAAATCAACGGCTAAATCACCATTGTAATCTTCGACCTCGGTAATCTCAATCTTATGCGGCGTTCTTGTAGTCTTGTTGTCTTCCGGCTCATTGTCAAATAAAGTCAGCTGTGTACTCGCAATAGGAGAGCCTATGTAGCAAGTTGCTATGAGTTTTTTAAGTTTGAACTCGTTAAAATGCAACGCGAAATATTTGAAGAAATTGCTTTCGTATGGGTCATCGCATGGACACAAGATAGTTTTGCCCTTGAACACATCGGGGTCGAACTCTAAATACGCTTGAACTTCTTTTTCAATGTCAGCCCATTGCGTATAGAACTCATCATTTTTTGCTTTTTTCGCTTTCGATAATGTAGCGTTCGCCATACAGAACCCCCTCCTTGCTCAAGATATAGATGTTCTAGTGGCATTATAACACAAGCCATATATAAAATCAAACCATAAATTGGTAAATACCTTCTATGCTATTAAGGGGGAACTTTATTGGCGTTCCCCCTCAACAATATTCCTCATTTCATCCCATTTTCGCTCCATATCCGCAACGAGCTTTAACTGTGTACGCGCGCGATCCAGATTGTGACCGGGGCGAGCCGTGCGGAAATAGACATCGCCGCTGAGGTAATCCGCCAGAAAGCGTATGCCGCACTCTAGCGTCATCATTTTCGCGCCATCGCACAAACAGGCGCGTTCGGCATCCGTTAACCCGCTGTTGGACAGATACCCCACGGCATACGCTTCAAACAGCTCCAGAGAGAGAGATACCTTATCCAAATCTGTCTCGTCTTCAGCCGCCGTTGACGCTCCGAAGCGGATTGAATCCCCGAAATCGTTTACAGCCAAACCCGGCATGACAGTATCCAAGTCAATCACGCAGAGTGCCTTGCGCGTGTCCCTGTCAAACAGAACGTTATTCAGCTTTGTGTCGTTATGCGTTACTCGCAGTGGCAGCGTTCCGTCTGTTTGCAGGCACATAAGCGTCTGCGCGCAGCTCTCACGCTCCATCGCAAACGCAATCTCGCGCTCCGCGTCTTTAACACGCCCCGCCGTGTCTTTTTTTATGGCTTCTTTCAACTGCGCGTAACGGTGCGGCGTGTCGTGAAATTTTGGTATAGTCTCAATCAGCGATGTCGCGTCAAAGTCGGTCAGCTGCCGCTGAAACCTGCCGAACGCCGCGCCGCTCTCGCGGAAATCATACGGCGTTTCGGCTCGTTCAAGCACAATGCTCCCGCTTACATAGTCATATACACGCCAAATCTCGCCGTCCTCGTCTCTGTGAAACGGCTCGCCGTTTCGTGTCGGTACAAGATTCAGCACCGAACGGGAATCCGTCACGCTCCGCCTGAGAAACCCCGTGACAGCGGCAATATTCCGCATAAGGGCTTCCGGGTCATGAAAAACATGACGGTTGATTTTTTGCAGGATATACTTGTTTCCCGTATCGGTTCGCACAAGACAGGTGGTGTTGATATGCCCGTTCCCGTACAGCTCACACGATACCGGAGTGCCTTTCAGCGCGAAACAGGCGGCAATCATCCCTTGATACCTCCCGCGCTGACACCCTGTATGAGATACCTCTGACCGAGCGCGTAGAAGAATATGGTCGGAATCAGCACGATTACGAGCGCGGCGAGCAGCGCGACAAAATCCGTCTGATAACCCGCCCTTATATGCAGGCTCGCAAGCCCCACAGGCAACGTCATAATATTGCTTTCGGTCAGCATTACCAATGCCACGGGGTATTCGTTCCAAATAGCCATACCCGAGAGCATACAGACCGTGAATATCCCCGGTTTCGCCATCGGCGCAATAATCTGTGTAAGGATACGGAAATTACCGCAGCCGTCAATCATAGCGGCCTCCTCATATGCTATGGGAATTGTACGCATAAAGCCCACCATCAGGAAAATCGAGAACGGGAACTGCGTCACCGCGTATAAAACAGAATATGCGGGGAGGTTATTTGTCAGGCCGATACCGTACATCTGAAGAAACAGCGGAATCATAATGTATGTGGCTTTTATGAAAATCGCCGCCATGAACATATTCAGCATCAGCTTAGAGCCTAAGAATGTATAGCGCGACAAGACATATGAACACGGTATGACACAGACGACAAGCACGACAAGCAGAATTACCACCGCGAACACCGAGTTGAGGAAATTGTCGCCGATGTTTGCCGAAGTCCAAGCTCTGGCGTAATTTTCAAACTGCAAGCTCCGCGGCAGTGACAAGGGGTTACCGAGAAAGTCGATAAACTCCCTGTTTGTCTTGAAAGAGGAATAGAAATTCCATATTATCGGAAACAGTGTAATAACCGTTACAATCAGAAGAAAAACCCGCGCCGTCCACCGTCCGATGACATCTTTATAGTTCGACAACACTCACACCTACCCTTCCTGCCTGCTTGTGACAAACCTTGAAAGTGCCGCAAGCCCGATGGCGATAATCAGCGTAAACGCCGTGATAGCCATTGCGTATCCGTACTGCGCGTTTGTGAAGCCCTGCGTATAGGAATATGACAGCAGTACCTCCGCCTGACCTCTCGGGGTCATGACGCGCGATAATGTGAAGCTGCTGTCGAGTATGCCGGAGAGTGAGAAAATGAATGTAATACCCACAATGTCTTTAATCAGCGGAAGCGTTATGCTTAACAACTTCCGCACCTGACCCGCGCCGTCTATGGTCGCGGCCTCAAAGATTTCATCGGCAACGCCGTCAATGGCGGCAATGTGCATTACCATGAAATACCCCGCCGACTGCCAGATAAAAGCAACGGCAATCGCCCATATGGCGGTGTTGGGGTCAACAAGCCACGCGAACCCCTGCTCTTCAAACGAGGTCTGCCCGACAAGCGCGAGGAGCTTGTTCAAAACACCCCTTGTCGGGTGGAAGATAAACGACCATACGATACCGATGACCGTAATTGAAACAATACTGGGAAAGAAGAAAACCGTGCGATATAAGCCCCGTTCCTTTAACTTGCTCTGTGTAACCATGAACGCGAGAATTAGGGCAAAAACAACGGTAAAGAACGGCGCGGCGAGAACCAGTTTTGCCGTGTTCCAAAACGCCGTCATAAAGTTTTTGTCGCCGAACATATTGACAAAGTTTTTCATTCCCACAAACTCCGGTTCTCTCAGTCCGAGAACCGTGGAATTGGTAAACGATTGATATAACACCTGCACGGCGGGCCAGATAATGAAATACGCGGCCAGCAGGAATGCCGGCAATGTACAAACCGCTATAAACATCTTTGTTTTGAACGGGCGGCGCATAAAATGCCCTCCTTTACAAATTACGCCCGGCAGATTGCCGCCGGGCGTTTCGTTATCCCCCCACCGATTAAATACTTTGTCATATAGGGGCGGCTGTTAGCCGCCCTCGGGCGGTCATTGACCGCCCCTATATGAGCAACATTTAATCGGTGCTTCCATAGCTAATTACTTGCCGTCCGCGATATCCTGATACGCTTGGTTCATGCTCTCAGCCCATTGCTGACCCGTCATCCTGCCGGACATGACTTCGGTAAGTCCGCTCTGCCAAGCGTCTCCGACATTGATTGTCGAGCCTTCGGGCGGAGCTTGGAATCCGAATACCAGAGGAGCGGCGTTCGGCTGTGTGAACGCGCCGAACATTCCGTATACGCCATCGGTGACATAGGGTTTTGCCAATTCAACCGCGCCGTTGGCGGCAATGACCGCGCCGCTTGTCTCGGCATAGAGGGCAATGCTCTCATCGGTGTAGAGGAAGCGCAGGAACAGTTTCGCGTTCTCAACGTTGGGCGCGTTTGCAGGGATGGAGAACTGCTCAAGTCCCGCCGCTACATAGCGAGTGTCTCCCGCTTTAAGTACAGGGGGAGGTGTCATGCCGAAGCGGTAGCCGGGTGTGCGGTCCGCCTCTTCCATTTCGCCTTCCATCCATGTACCGTTGGGAATGAACAACGCCTGATCCATCATCTGGGCGGCCTGTGACTCCGTGTGGTTAAGTCCGACAGTACCTCTCATCAGATAGCCGCCGGTATAAATTTTCTCAAATTGCTCAAGCACGGCAACCGCGCGTGAATCTGTCCAAATGCCGGGGGTTAGGCTTTCAATTTTCGCGTAATCGCTGCCGAGAGCGGAAGCGAGAGCCGGCCAGAGATAACTCTCCATATAACCCGGATAAATTCCCTGATAGGTCTGTAACGCGATACCGTCTGCCAATGCCTTGTCGCCTAGGCTGAAATAATCGTCCCATGTAACGGGGAGACTCCAGCCCTTGCTCTCAAACAGGCTGATGTTATACACGGGTCCCATGGGGCTTGCGTTACCTGGTGCGAGATAAATCGCGCTGTCTCCGGCGTAGGGCGCGCACTTGTTGCTCTCAAGGAAGCCGCCGAGGATTTTACTGCGAAGCGTTGCGTCTGAATCAAACTGCGGTCCGTCAAACACAGAGGTGAGATTCAGCAGTCCGCGTTCCTGAATCAGCGCGGCGACAATACCTGTCTGGTCGTTGTCGTTGAGGTTCAAGAAGTCCGGCACATTACCCGCAACGATTTGGGGGCGGATAATATCGCCGATGTTTTCGTCGATTTGCATATTGACCTTGATGCCCGTTGCCGCTTCAAAGTTTACGGTGACCGCGTCCCAGAACGCGCGTCCGTAACCGCCTTGGAAGATGGCGATGTTGAGCTCGCCCGCGCCGGAATCCGCGGGTGTGTCGTCTCCGCCGCCGCTGCTGCCCGAGTCAGGCGCGGGCGTTGCCGCCGCCGGAGTTGATGTGCTGCCGCCGCTCGATGGCGTTTCGTTGGCGCATCCGGCCAGAAGAGCCGCAATCAACAACGCGGCAAGAATGATGCTAAGTAACTTTCTCATACCAATTCCTCCCTAATATTTAATCTGTCTATATATTAATGAATTATTACGCGATATGCCATAGATATGGTTGATTAGTATATGGACTTTATTGACATTGCATAAAATTATGCTATAATCATCCGTATAGAGGGGGTGACAGCCATTAAACTGATACGCCGTGTCAGCGTCCGCACGCGCCTGTTGGCGGCGTTGCTGGCCGTCTCCATCGTCCCCGTCATACTGATTGGAATCTATGCCAATCAGGTATACTCCCGCCTGTTTACAGGCGAGCTGTCGGACTTTGCGGAGCAGACAATCCGAAACCTTGACACGGAGCTGACCGCCGAATTGCGGCGGTACGAGCTGTTCATAGACGCGGTGTCCGTTTCGGATGAAGTGCAGGATTCGCTCGTTGAAAGCCGTGGCGGCACGGCTCTGCGGCGTGAAGTGGAGCGCATAATACTGCGGAGAGATTATTTCAGGGACATAATCATAACGGACATAGAGGGTGACGTGTTGTATGACGCGGGGCGATTGCCGAGGGACAGCCTGCATTTGTTAATGTCGCTGACCGATATGACTTCCCCATCCGACAGCCTGTATCATGTCGGCGGCGCGTCGGGCGGAAGTATGACAATCGGGCGGAAAATATACAAGTATCCCATTGGGAGCGAACCGATTGGATACATATTCGCTTTTATAAATGACGCGCTTCCCAATGAGGTAATATTTAACAAGGTTTCGTTCGGCGGCGGCAGTATAACCTTGCTGACAGCGGACGGTATCGTGCTGGCGGGAAGCGAAGCCCCGCCGGGGACGCGGTTTGAGGGCAGTTTGCTGTTCGATGAAATGCTGACGGCGGAAAGCGCGGGCATGGATTCATTCACAACAAATGTTGACGGTGTGCCGTCATTGGCGGTGTTCAGCAGGAACACCAGATATAACACCTATCTGATTGCGGCAATACCGCTGCTGAACATTAACGAAGGCACGGGGCAGGTTGGCAGACAGCTTGTATTTCTCGCCCTTGTCACAACGGCGGTGTGTGTCGCGCTCTCAATGCTGATTTACCGCAGTGTCGCGGCTGACTTGGAGGACATGACACAGACGCGCATGGCCGACCAACGGCGCAAGCGCGATTTGGAGCTTGAAGCTCTTCAGTACCAGATAAATCCGCATTTTCTGTTCAATACTCTGGGTACATTAAAATGGGCGGCGGTCATAAACGAAGCTCCATCTGTCATCAGCGAGGGGCTTACATCACTCTCCCAGCTGCTGCAAAGTGTTCTGATGAACAAGGATGAAATGGTGCCTCTCAGTGAAGAATTGGACAATCTGGCGCATTATTTCACCATACAGAAAATCAGGTATGCCGATTGCTTTGAGGTCGTCAGCGAAGTGGATGAAACGGTGTTGGAGAGCATGGTTCCCCGCTTTATTCTGCAGCCGTTGGCGGAAAACGCCGTGCTTCACGGCTCGGAGGGCGGCGGGCGTAACATAGTAATTACCGTGCGCTGTCGGTCCGTACCCGGCGGCGTGTTGTTGGAGATTGAGGATAACGGCAGCGGCTTCGACCCCGAGATTGTCAAGCGCAAATCCGAGGCGCGGTTTTCCGGTATCGGACTGACTAACGTGGACGAGCGGCTCAAGCTGTACTACGGTGATGAAAACGGGCTGAAAATCCAAAGCACGGTGGGCATAGGAACGGTGTGCCGCGTGTTTGTCCCCGGTACTCCGGAGGAGGATGAAACCGATGGTTAACGTGTTGTTTGTAGAAGACGAGGCCGTTATGCGCTCCGCTTTCCGCAAGATGATGGACTGGGAGGCATCGGATTTCGCGCTTGCCGCCGCCGTTGCGAACGGCGCGGAAGCGTTGGCGTATATTGAGAACAATCCGGTCGATATAGTTATTACGGACTTGAAAATGCCCGTCATGGACGGGCTTGAACTGATAGAGACATTGCAGGACAGGGGTTTTCAGGGCATTATACTCGTACTGAGCAACTACACGGACTTTGAGCTTGTGCGGACAGCATTGACAAGGGGCGCGTCCGATTATATGCTTAAAGTGAACATTGACGGCGACACGCTTCGCAAACAGCTTGAATCCGCCGCCGCCATGCTGGAGCATAAGAATCCTTCCGGGCGGGAGACGGTATACAAAAAAGAAATACGCGACGCGATACAGTTTATACAGGCGCATTTCACCGAGAGAATCACGCTCGATGACGTTGCCGGAGCTGTCAAGCTCAACCGCAGTTACCTGAGCCGTTTATTCAAGCATGAGACGGGCGGTCATATGTTTGGCTTTATCAATGACCTGCGAATGAAAAAGGCCGCCGAGCTGATATGCGGCGGCGACATAACCGTGAGCGAGGTCGCGGAGGCTGTCGGTATCGATGACCAGTTTTATTTCGCGAGGGTTTTCAAAAAGCATTTCGGGATACCGCCGAGCGAATACCGAAGGCAATTAACAATTAACAGTTAACAATTAACAATGGTAATTATATAATTATCAATTATCAGATGGTGGGGGGTGATTTACTATGACGAACCTTGAAGAGCGGCTTGTATCTGTTGTTCCTAGTGCGAGGCAGGTTGCGTGGCAGGAGTTGGAGTTTTACGCTTTTATCCATTACGGCATAAACCAGTTCACAAACAGAGAATGGGGTACGGGCTTGGAAAGCCCATCAATATTTGACCCCCAAGCGTTAGATACCGACCAATGGTGTGACTGTATCGCCAAAGCCGGAATGCGCGCCGTTATCATAACGGCGAAGCACCATGACGGCTTCTGCCTGTGGGACACAAAACACACGGAGCATTCCGTCATGAAGTCACCGTATGGCAAGGATATAGTGGCGCAGCTGGCGCGGTCTTGCGAAAAATACGGGCTGAAACTCGGGGTTTATCTCTCTCCGTGGGACAGGCATAATTACCTCTACGGAAGCGGAAAGGCGTATGACGACTACTTCTGCGCCCAGTTAACGGAGCTGCTCGAGGGGTACGGGGAGATTTTCTGTGTATGGCTTGACGGCGCGTGCGGCGAGGGTTCAAACGGGCAAAAGCAGCGGTATGACTGGGAGCGTTATTACAGCGTTGTCCGCGAGCTTCAACCAAATGCCGTCATCTCAGTCTGCGGACCGGATGTGCGGTGGTGCGGCAACGAAGCGGGACATTGCCGCGAGAGTGAGTGGAGCGTTGTTCCGCAAAGCATGGCGGACAACGAGAAAATCTCCGATTTATCGCAAAAAGAGGATGACGAACTATTCCGTCAAAGGAAAATCCCGTCAGACAGCGGGGATATTGGCAGTCGTGAGGTATTGCGGGACGAAACGGATTTGATATGGTATCCCGCCGAGGTCAACACATCCATCCGACCGGGTTGGTTTTACCACGCCGAGGAGGACGAACAGATACGCCCGCTAGAGGAATTGAAATCTTTATATTTGCGGTCTGTGGGCGGCAACGCCGCCTTTCTGCTGAATATACCGCCTCACCCGAACGGATACATCTCCCCTTGTGACGCGAAGCGTCTGGAAGAATTGGGGGACTGGATTCGCACATCATTCACTGATAATCTGTTAGACGGCACGGTGTTTTCAACATCTGATGACACTTATACCGTTACGGCTGAGACGGAGCGGTCTGTATCTCCCAAGTATCTGGTTCTGCAGGAGGATATAACCCGCAGTCAGAGGGTGGAATCTTTTAGTCTGTTATACATTAGAGACGGCGAATGGCGCGAGGCTTGCCGTGGAACGGTAATCGGGCATAAGCGCATCTGCGTTTTGCCGGAGGGGATAATATCAGATAAATGGAAACTGATAATCAACGCCTGCCGCGGCAAGGCGTATGTAAAAACCTTTGCGTTGTATTGAAGGAGGATTTTTTATGAGCAACAAAAAAACAGGGCGGCTGACGATTCCGACAGACCTTGACATCGTACCCGAAACGTTAGAAACTGCCAAACGTTGGGGCGCGGATGCCGTGCGCGACGCGGACGGCACGGATTTCCCGCCGGAACTGGCGAACGCGGGCTTAAAAGTCTATGCCACATACTACACCACCCGAAAAGACAACGATTGGGCTAAAGCAAACCCCGATGAGGTTCAGCAGTGTTATATAACAACGAAGTTTTGCGCCGCTCGGGGCAGTACGCTCTCTATTCGTCTTCTCGATGGTATCAGCGAGGATTTGCTCAAAGTAAACGACACGGACGACATCAAGCGGTGGTGGGAGGTTATCGACCGCACTACGGGCGGTATTGTCCCCGTTTCGCAATGGCGGCATGACGCGGGTTGTGTCACTATAGAAAACACCGTTCCGTACCACGAGTACAGCGTCAGCTTCTTGGCGTACTTGATTTGGGATCCCGTGCATATGTACAACGCCGTGGTTAACGACTGGAAGGATTTTGAACGTCAAATAACTTTCGATGTGCGTCAACCCAAGACGAAAGAGTTCTCGAAAGAGCGTCTGAGGGCGTTCCTGCGCGAGAAACCTTATGTCAATGTTGTGCGTTTTACGACCTTCTTCCATCAGTTTACCTTAATCTTTGACGAACTGAGGCGCGAGAAATATGTGGACTGGTACGGCTATTCCGCCAGTGTAAGTCCGTACATATTGGAGCAATTCGAGCGTGAGGTCGGCTATAAGTTCCGCCCGGAATACATCATTGACGAGGGGTACTATAACAACCAATACCGTGTACCGTCCAAAGAATATCTGGACTATATGGCGTTTCAGCGGCGGGAGGTATGCGCCCTTGCCAAGGAACTGGTGGATATTGTCCATCAGGAGGGGCGCGAGGCGATGATGTTCCTCGGCGACCACTGGATTGGGACAGAACCGTTTATGGAGGAATTTGAAACAATAGGACTGGACGCGGTTGTCGGCAGTGTCGGCAACGGCTCGACCCTGCGCCTGATTAGCGACATACCCGTGAAATACACGGAGGGACGCTTTCTGCCCTATTTCTTCCCCGATACGTTCCATGAGGGCGGCAATCCCAAGGCCGAAGCCGTAGACAACTGGCTGACCGCCCGCCGCGCTATTCTGCGAAGCCCGATTGACAGAATCGGCTATGGCGGTTATCTCAAGCTCGCGCTTGATTTTCCCGATTTTATGGACTATGTGGAGCAAGTCGCCGATGAGTTCCGCGATTTATACGAAAAGGTCAGCACAAAGCCGCTGAATCTGGCGCGTGTCGCGGTTCTTAACTGCTGGGGCAAAACGCGGAGTTGGGGATGCCATATGGTACACCACGCCCTCTATCAAAAACAGAACTACAGCTACGCCGGAATCATCGAAATACTCAGCGGCGCGCCTTTTGACGTATCATTTATCAGTTTTGACGACTTGCGCCGCAATCCAGAAATTCTCAATGAAATTGACGTTCTTATAAACATAGGCGATGAAGGTACGGCGCACGGCGGCGGCGCGAATTGGGCGGACGCTGATATAATATCGCTGATTCGTTCCTATATCGCGGGCGGCGGCGGCTTTATCGGGGTCGGCGAACCGAGCGCGGCACAGCGTCAAGGCCGCTTTTTCCAATTAGGTGACGCAATGGGCGTGGAGCTTGAACGCGGGTTCACTCTTGGTTATGACAAATGGAATTGGGATGTTAAACCCCACTTTATCACCGCCGAAACACAGGGCGAGATCGACTTCGGAGAGGGCAAGAAGAATGTATACGCCACAAGCGCGGATATCCTGTCGTGCGGGGACAAAGAGGTGCAGATGGCAGCTAACTCATACTTTGACGGGCGCACTGTTTATATAAGCGGATTGCCGTATTCAGCCGAAAACGCCCGGCTTCTGCACCGGGCGATAATGTGGGCTTGCGGTAAGGACAGAACTCTTCGGGATTGGTACAGCGAAAACCCGAACACGGAGCTGCATATTTACCCGTCCGCAAAGCAATATTGCGTTGTTAACAACACGAATACGCCGCAGGATACAACGGTATATGCTAACGGAAAGCAGTTCCCTCTCCAACTCGACGGCGGCGCGATTCTTTGGTACGATATGTGACTACTTATAAAACTCACGCGCCGCCGCGAAGAAAGCATCGATATTGCCAATCGGCGAAACGGGCGGTATATCACAGCCGGAGGACAGAATAAAGTTAGGATATTGACCGCACTTTTCCAAAACGTCAAGCGTTGCCGCGTGTACCGATTCGGGTGTGCCGTTGCGGAACTGCCGCGCCGGGTCTACGTTGCCCATAACCAGTTTATCTGACGGTATGAGCTTAATCATCTCGGATAAATCTATGGCGTTGCCGAAATGGAAAGCCCGCGCCCCTGTGTCAAGTATTTCCTTAGTCAGTGACAGTGTGCTGTTGCCGCAGTTGTGATAGATAAATACGCAGTTTTCCGTTTCCACAGCCTCGATAACTCTCTTTACATACGGCGTTGAAAACTCTCCGATAAGCGGCGGTGAGAGCATACCTGCCGCAGGTTCTGCCATTATGATACCGTCCGCGCCCGCGTCACGCAGTGCCTTGCCATACGCAATCTGGAACTGTGTCACTTTTTCCAACACACCATGAACCAGTTCCGGGTCTTCATAGCAGAGCATCATAATCTCGGTCATGTCCATAAGCCGCCCGGCGAGCGAAAACAGACCGATAATGCCCGCGAAAACGGGTCGGTCGGAAATCAGTTTTTTAGCTTCACTGATGGTTTTTACATACTCTCCGGTACGCATATCGCCAACGGCGGGAATCTTTAGTGCCGCAAGACTTTCTTCGTCCGTTACAATCGCTCCGGTGACGGTAGGCACTTCATCATCGGAAAAGCGTACCGGACTGCCGAAAGCCTCCGCCTCGACCGACAAATCCATCAAGCTGACGGAGGCGAGCGTATCCCAACGGTCGGCAACGGCTTTCATGCACTCTGCTTGCAGTTTCCCGCTGCGTACAAGCTCCGGAACGGTTATCCCGGTGAGCTGTATTCCGGGGAAAGACAGCACGGGCATAGGTTTATGCCGCTCGGCGGCGGTTTTCAGCCAGTTATTCATGTTCATGAGGGTTTCTCCTTGTTAATATATTAACTATATCATAGCGGATATAAGCCCTCTTGTCTATTCATATTCTAATTTATTTTTGTACGATTTTATGATATGTCAAGCTCCAGTCCGACCGGGCAGTGGTCACTGCCCCGAATCTCCGGATATATAAACGCCTGTTTCAGATTCTCCTCCAGTTTCGATGAAATTATGAAATAGTCTATGCGCCAGCCTATATTCCTCTCCCGCGCGGAAGCCATATAACTCCACCAAGTATATGCGTCACTTTTGTCCGGATTAAGGCGGCGGAACGTGTCGATAAACCCGCTGTCTAATAATTCGGACATTTTCGCGCGTTCCTCATCGGTAAATCCGGCGTTGCGGCGGTTGCTTTTGGCGTTCTTGATGTCCATCTCCGTGTGGGCAACATTCAAGTCGCCGCAGAGGATAACAGGTTTTTTCGCGTCCAACTCCAACAGGTACGAACGCATTGCGTCCTCCCACTCCATACGGTATGGGAGGCGCAGCAGTTCCCGCCTTGAGTTGGGCGTGTAGCAGTTTACGAAATAATAATCGGGAAACTCAAGCGTGATAACGCGGCCTTCGCTGTCATGCTCGGGGATTCCGATTCCATAGGCGGCGGACAGCGGCTCACGCTTGGTGAAAATCGCCGTGCCGGAGTAGCCTTTCTTATTGGCGGAGTACCAAAACTCTTTGTAACCCGTCAGGTCAATTTCAGCCTGCCCGCGTTCCATTTTTATTTCCTGCAAAGCGAACACATCGGCGTTTAGAGACTGAAACGCCTCGAGAAACCCTTTACCCAAACATGAACGCAGCCCGTTAACATTCCACGATATGTAACGCATAGTATATATCTCCTATTGTATTTTTATGAAAAACGCTTGACGCTTGTGTTTATATGTGGTATTATATATGCACACAAGGAGTTGAGAGAATGCAGATTGTACTGAGAAAACAGCCTGAGAAATATTTGGAAAAGTGTCCGATAAGAAAGGGTGATATATATGGGAAAGCTAACTAAGGATGAGTTTTTGAAAAGAGTTGAAGCAACACCAATAGCAGATCCGGATGAATGGGATTTAGAAATGCTGTCATCTATTGCAAAAGAAACAGACCACAGCACGGTAACACTTGATGAAATGAAAGCGCGGCGAGAGTGCAGCGGCAAATTATCCGTCAGGATACCGAAGGATTTGCACCACACACTAATAGAGAACGCAAAGCAAAACGGTGTTAGCCTTAACCAGTTTATTCTTTACAAACTAGCAAAATAGATATTGACATATTCATATGCGAAAAGAAGCGGATACGAAAGTATTCGCTTCTTTTGATTGTTCGGCCTTACACTTTACCTATATCCCGCTTGCACGCCGCGCATATATTGTGTCCCTTAAATGCGGTCAAGCCTTTTGCCCCACGGCAAAAAACACAGGATTGCCCGGATTTCCGCAGAACAATAGTGTTATTCTCCGTGTAAATCTCCACCTCGGTTTTTTCCTCAATGTCCAGCGAACGCCGCAGCTCCACCGGTAATACGATGCGACCCAGTTCATCCACTTTTCTGGTTATTCCCGTTGATTTCATTTTGTACCTCCTTAAAAATTCTTCCATCCCATAACAATTATACCATTATTTTGTATCTTGTCAATACTAACCGAAATTTGTCTTGAATTGTTAATATTTGTCAGCATTATTCATAAAATCCCGGACAACCAGTCATAAACGCTTGGACACAGACGTAAACTTGCATATGCGGTTTATAGGAGAGGGGGCGGCGTTAATGATGTCTTACATATGGCTGCTGATGGCTGCGGCGGCTGTTTTGGCGGCGTTTTATACGGGCAATATAAATGTTTTGACACAGGCGATAGCCGATGGCGCGGGTTCGGCGGTAACGCTCGGGCTTTCACTGTGCGGCATGATTTGCCTGTGGTGCGGTGTAATGGAGGTCATGCGCCGCTCGGGACTTTCCGAGAAATTGTCCCGTTTCCTGCGTCCGGTTCTCGGTTTTCTGTTCCCAAATGCTGACAGCATCGCCATGGACGCTCTGGCGGCGAACGTGTCCGCAAACCTTTTGGGGCTTGGCAACGCCGCGACACCCAGCGGGCTTGTCGCGGCAAAGCGGCTTCAGGAGATTTCCGGAAACAAAGGCAAGGCAAGCGATGGATTCGCGCTGTTGGTAGTTATGAACACCGCATCGCTTCAGCTTATTCCCGTGACAATCGCCACGCTCAGAGGCGCGAACGGCGCGGCAATGCCGTATGACATTCTGCCGCACGTCTGGGTGACATCGGCGGCGGGCATGACCGCCGCGATAGTCTCGGCAAAAATATTCGCGCGTATTTGGGGGAGAGGCAAATGATTATGGCACTGACAGTACCCGCGATTCTGCTCGCCGTGGCGGCGTTCGGGCTGTATAAAAAAGTTGATGTGTTCGATGCTATGGTGACGGGCGCGAAACAGGGGTTAAAGGTCATATACGGCATTGTACCCGCTCTGATTGCCCTGCTTGCGGTTATCAGTATGTTACGCGCTTCGGGCGCGTTGGATATGGCGGCGGAAGCGTTAAGACCGCTTTGCGCGAGAATCGGCATACCGCCCGAATGTGTGCCGCTTATGCTAATACGACCGTTCAGCGGCAGCGGCGCGTTGGCGGTCGGCGCAGATATTATCGTGCGTTACGGCGCGGACTCGCTCATTGGGCGAACTGCGGCGGTTATGCTCGGGTCTACCGAAACAACATTTTATGTTCTGGGGCTGTATTGCGGCGCGGCGGGCGTTTCAAAGAGCCGCTATGTCCTGCCCGCCGCGTTTATATCGGATGTTACGGGAGTTGTGGTGGCATCGTGGGTCGTTGGAAGGTTGTAGAGAGTATTAAAAAGACGGCGTGCCGGGGGTGTCACGCCCTACGTAAAAAAAATTAAAAGTATTGTTAAAAATGCTTGACACTCATGCCTATCTATGCTACAATGCAGATGTATCAAGAGAGTAGTATTCTCATATACTAAGGTAGCTCAGTTATGAGCAAGCAGAACTCAAAATAGCGGTGAACCTCTACCATGAGTGAGGAGCTAAAATAGCGGTGTATCCCCACCAATTTGAATGGGAAGCCAAAATAGCGGTGAACCTCTACCATGAGTGAGGAGCTAAAATAGCGGTGAGGGAGTCTGTATTATTATAGACTCCTTTTACCATTCTAAGGAGTATTTTGATGAGACTTTATAACGTAAAAGATGAATACATAAGTTATCTAAGACAATTTGAACCAAAAGTTTTATTCAACAAAGAAGAGAAGCGTCCTTATGTTGGTGTGGTTTTTGAGATTGACGCTCTTAAATATTATGTTCCGCTATCTTCTCCTAAACCAAAGTTTGCGCGTATGAATAATGCAAAAGATTTTCATAAAATTGCCGGTGGTACATATGGTGCTATAAATTTTAACAAGATGATTCCTATTCGAGATTCTGAATTGATTCCTATTGATATTGAGAAAGAAAAAAACGAATCGTACAAGAATCTTCTCAGAAATCAATATGCTGCCCTGTCAAACATGACGGAGATTATATTGAGGAAATCTACAAACATTCATGCTTTGTTTATGACTGATAAAGAATTGACGGAAAATGACAAGAGAGTTAAAGATAGGTGTTGTGATTTTCTTTTGCTTGAAAAGAAGATGTTTGAGCACATATCTTAGGAGGCTAATATGCGATACAAGATTAAAATCGGGGCTTTTATTTTCAGCAAGGAATCCTGACGAGTTTATAGCCGAACTGGAAGCGCGTATAGGCAAAATGTGTTAAACCGGAGAAATATGACATTTTACGCAAATTGTAAATTTGAGGTAACTTTATAAAAAACAGACAGATTTCCGAACTTTTTTCGCAAACTTCCATACAATGAAATGTGAGGGAGCGGTCCCTGCAATATTCATTTAGGAGGTTAATATAATGGCGGATAAAAATACCACTCCATCGGTTGCGGTGATTGAACGCTGCGGCGACTTCGCGTTCAGGGAACGCTGCTGCGTGCATACCAAGAAAATATACGATGCCTGCCGCGAAATAGTATG
>Ga0082212_10003890_pt1 | contig 20993 bp, 20 predicted proteins | sample TergutNt197P3_FD_71548 | JGI IMG/M metagenome (GOLD analysis project Ga0082212, IMG submission 71548) | Neocapritermes taracua P3 segment gut microbial communities from Petit-Saut dam, French Guiana - Nt197 P3 | ecosystem: Host-associated > Arthropoda: Insects > Digestive system > Gut ... | reverse complement strand
ATTGCTTTGGCCCCGGCCGGGGCATAGAAAACCTAAAACGCGCCGACCGGTCCAGCGCCGGTTCGCATAGACAGTCTGCCGCCCCGGGTGTTTCAGACCCGCAAAGGGCCCCTTCCCCCACCGGGTCCTCTTACCCCCGCCACCCCGGTTCACCCTCCAGCCCGTCCAGCCCGTCCGGGCCGTCCAGCCCCGTCGCAGGGCGCCCGGTCATAGCGTACAATAAGGGCGACGCCATCGATCATAAGACTTTCGGGAAGGGTGTGATCATCGACGTCCAGCCCGGGGGCGGGGACGCTCTGCTGGAAATCGCATTTCAGGAGTCCGGCACGAGGCGCATGATGCTCAAGGCCTCGGCGCGCTACATGTCGAAAAAAACATAGCAAGAGGTAACAGCTCACGGGTAGCCCGGATTTCACTCTGACGCAATGTGACCCGTCGGCTGAAGCCGGCTATTAGTACATACCGGGGTAGGTATGGAACTTAAGTACGGCATTGAAGCCGGCTAAGCGACGTTGTTCACGCTAGACAGAGTGAAATCCAGGCTACCCGTGAACTGTTACCTGGATTTCACCTTATCATTTCAACAAATGGCTTGCCAACTTAATGTGATTGCTGTAATATATCAAAAAAAAGCGTAGCGGGGCGTGTAAAACTTATGAGTTTATCCCTACCGGCAAAAAAAATGTTAATAATCATCGCCATTTCCGCCGGCATCATGATAGTGGGCGGAATACTGATATGCATATTCGTCCCTACGATCCCATCGGGCGAAGCGCTCCCGGTCACGCTTGGGATAGTACTCTCAACAGCCCTCAACGCGGTGAAAGTCCTGCTGCTTGAGCGCACTGTGCGAAGGGTAATGGAGCTGGAAACCCCAAAGGAAAGCAAAGGTTACATCTCAGCCCAGTACATAATCAGGTATCTCCTGACAGGAGTGATCCTTGTGGTAGCGGCGGTCACCCCTTTCATCAACCTATGGGGCGCGATTGCAGGTATCTTCACAATGCAGGCGGCCGTCTTTTTCATGAGGTTCACAAAGCTCAACGAAGATGATTAATGTATAAACCAATGTATAGGATTTCATTACTTTTCCACTTAAATAATGCATAATTATGAGAAAGTAAATAAATAATGATTAAATCCTTGACATTTCCATTTGAAATTTGTATTCTATACCAGTACCAACTGTGGATTTAGCAATTTTTAGGTGCAAAAGAAGCTGGAAAGCAACAGGTTATTCCACGAAATAAATGATTGCCCCACGTATCAAATCTACGCTATCCATCAAATGAGCAGAGGAAGTTTGTTAAGTTGGAAAATTTAGATTTAGACATTGGTATAAAGGCGGTTGTCTCTGTCGGCGGGGTCGACATCTGGATAACCGACACCCTGATTTCAACTTGGATTATAATGGGTGTGCTGATCGCACTCGCAATCGTCGTGCGTGTGAAATCGCGAAAATTCAAAGAGGTCCCCAAAGGCTTCCAGAATGTTATCGAGTATCTTGTCGAGATGTTCGATAATTTTGTGCGGGGCGCCGCCGGGGAGAAGCTCATGTTCCTTGGGAACTGGTTTCTTATGGTGTTTGCCTTTATCCTGCTTTCGAACATAAGCGGACTTTTCCTTCTGCGTCCTCCCACGGCCGACTGGGCTACCACGTTCGCAGTGGCCGTAGTGACTTTTGTCCTGATCCATGTAATGGGCGGGAAATTCCGTAAACTCAAGTATGTCAAGAGCCTTTTGGAGCCAAGCCCGGTGTTTTTGCCAATAAACCTCATAGGGGAGATTGCGCGCCCCATATCGCTCAGTTTCCGCCTTTTCGGCAACATCCTTGCCGGTTCTATACTCATGACCCTTCTTTACAGCCTTGCGCCGATTTTTGTCAAGTGGGGCATCCCCGCCGCCCTTCACATTTACTTCGACATATTTGCAGGCGTTATGCAGACATATATTTTCACCATACTCAGTTTGTCGTTTATCAGCGGCGCAGCCATCGGGGAATCGGAATGACCTGAGGCGCCGCTGGAAACATATTATCCATTGTTACATCATATTTGAATCGGAGGAATTACGAATGGAACACTTGGCATCGATTCTGGCAGCAGGGCAGATTGCAGCGGCGATCGCAATTCTGGGAGGATTGTTTGTCCCAATCGGGCAAGGGAACATAGCCGCCAAGGCTGTCGAGTCCGTCGCGCGCCAACCCGAAGCAAGAAGCTCTGTACAGTCCACCTTGTTCATAGGGTGCGCGCTTGCGGAGACAAACGGTATCTATGGTTTGCTTATGTCTATCATCCTCTTGTTTGTAAACCCGCTTGGAAGCTGGTTTATCAATAACATCGGCTCCCTGCCGGGCTAAACTCCACGGGTTGGGCCTTCGCCAATTGATATGGGCGTCATCTTTTTGGCCTGTAACGCGAAAACAGGGCTGAGCCTTTGGCTTCTGCTCCTTTGAAAAGGGTGATTTATTTGGATTTCGGACTATTACTGGCCAGCGCCGAACCGCGCATGTTTGCGTTGGATTCGCAGACTTTCATACAGGTCGCCGCGCAAATAGTCAACTTGATTATCTTGGCATTCGTATTATCCAAGCTTTTGTACAAACCTGTCCGCAACATGCTGCAAAAACGCGTGGACAGGGTGCAGGGGCAGTTGGCGCAAGCTGCGGAAGAGCTGGAGAAAGCGAACGAAATGAAGCTCCAGTACGAGCAGAAAATCGCTGAAGTACAGCGCGAGCGTGACGATATACTTAGCGAAGCGCGCAGGATGGCCTCAGACACCGGCCAGCGGCTGGTCGCCGAAGCGAAGAAAGAGGCTGACGCTATCAAGGCCCGCGCCGAGACCAATGTAGAGATGGAATGGGAGCGCGCCGAATCCGAAATGCGCACCGCCGTCATTGAAGTCTCTGCCCTAATGGCGGAGAAGTTCGTAAAGCTCGCAATCGACAAAGAGACCCACGACAGACTGTTCAGCGAGACTATGGCGGACCTGGAGGAGATTAAATGGAGAGGTTGAGTGCGCTCTATGCGTCTGCGCTATTTGACCTGGCCATGGATCGGGACGCCGTCGATGAGTTTCTTAGCCAGACTAAGTTTTTGCTGGAAATGCTGCAGGAGGACGAAGATTGCATGCGTGTGCTCCTTCACCCGCATATCCCTGCGGCTGAGAAACAGCAACTCTTCAAATCGGCGTTTACAGGGTGCATTAATGACGAGCTGTTCGGCTTCCTGTTCCTCGTGACCGATAAAAACCGCGAAGCTTTTTTGATCCCCGCCCTCACCGCGCTGATAGAAAGAATCGACCGCCATATGAGGAAAGCCCTGGCGAAAGTCACGTCCGCGACGGAGCTTGACGAAAAACAGGTAGCGGAGATAAAGGACGTCCTTTCGGGGCAGCTTGATAAGCATATCGAGGTTTCCCTGAAGGTGGATCCGTCAATAATTGGCGGCCCGTATATTTTTGTGGATGGCTATTACATAGACTGGACAGTCAAATCGCACATACGCGGTTTAACGGTCCATTTGAAAGAGGGGTGCAGCGCGTGACTCTTAGACCAGATGAGATAAGCTCGGTCATCAAACAGCAAATTCAGGCATACTCAGCAAAACTGGACGTTTCCGAAGCCGGCAGCGTTATTGCCGTAGGCGACGGCATAGCCCGTGTCTACGGGCTGCAAAACGCGATGAGCGGGGAGCTGCTGGATTTCTCCAACGGCGTTTTCGGGATAGCGCTCAACCTTGATGAAGACAGCATCGGGGTCGTACTGCTTGGCGCCGACTCCCAGGTTAAGGAGGGAGACGTCGTCAAAAGGACAGGCCGCATAGCCGAGGTCCCGGTCGGGGACGCCCTTCTTGGCAGGGTCGTTTCGGCACTCGGCGTTCCGATTGACGGCAAAGGGCCTATAGCCAACACGGCGTCGCGCCAAATCGAGCGCGTAGCGCCGGGCGTCATAGAGCGCGACGAAGTCAATGTACCGCTACAGACCGGCATCAAGGCCATAGACGCCATGATCCCGATAGGCCGCGGGCAAAGGGAGCTCATCATAGGCGATCGCCAGACCGGAAAAACTGCAATATGCGTAGACACCATCATAAACCAGAAGGGCACCGGGGTGATATGCATCTACGTTGCGATAGGCCAGAAGAACTCGACTGTGGCGCGTATCGTCAGGACGCTTGAGGAAGCTGACGCAATGGACTACACCACCGTCGTAGTCGCCGCCGCGAGCGACCCCTCCCCCCTTCAGTACATTGCGCCATACTCAGGCTGCGCGATGGGTGAGGAGTGGATGGAGAACGGGTCGCAAGCTATACGCCGCGGCGACGAACCGTCACGCGACGTACTTGTGATTTACGACGACCTCTCCAAGCATGCGGTAGCTTACCGCGCACTGAGCCTTCTGCTGAGGAGGCCGCCGGGCCGTGAAGCGTACCCCGGCGACGTGTTCTACCTGCATTCAAGGCTGTTGGAGCGCGCTGCGAAGCTAAGCGAAGCCAGGGGCGGCGGTTCGCTGACGGCGTTACCGATCATCGAAACGCAGGCGGGTGACATTTCCGCATACATACCAACCAACGTAATATCGATAACGGACGGCCAGATTTATCTCGAAACAGAGCTTTTCAACAACGGCATCAGGCCGGCGATCAACCCCGGGTTTTCAGTATCGCGCGTCGGGGGCACGGCGCAGATCCCGGCAATGAAGAAAATCGCGGGCCCGCTCCGTATAGAGCTTGCGCAATACAGGGAGCTATCCTCTTTCGCCCAGTTCGGTTCCGACCTGAGTAAAGACACGCTCGAGCGGCTGAGGCATGGCGAAAGGATCGTTGAGATCCTGAAGCAACCCCAGTATGAGCCGCTGGCGGTAGAAAAGCAGGTCCTTCTGCTCTATATGTTGATGAGTAAATACTTTGTCAATGTCAATGTTGAGAATGTCCTCAAGACTTCCAATGAATTCCTGCTGTTCATAGACGACAGGCACAGGGACATATCCGACGAGATACGCGATAAAAAAACAGTTTCATCGGAACTGGAGACCCGTATCAAGTCCGCGTGCGAAGAGTTTGTGAAAAGCATATAGGCAAGTTGCGCTTGCATTATCCGGCCGGTGCATAGCATGCAGGGCAGCTATGGGGCAACTTGCCGGGGGGGCGGCGCAAAGCGCCGGGGGGTAACGCGATGGCTACGATGAAAGCTATCAAAAAGAGAATATCGAGTGTGAGCAACACCCAAAAGATAATGAAAGCAATGGATCTGGTCGCCGCGTCAAAGCTCCAGAAAGCCAAAGCGCGCATGGATGACGTGAAACCGCTGTTCCAAAACATAGGTGAGTTCATGGAAAGCGTAAAGGCCGGCATCGGCAACGATGACGAAGAAGTGGCTTTCTGCGACGAACGCGAAGTGAAAAGCATCGCGTATATAGTACTTACAAGCGACCGCGGCTTGTGCGGCGGGTATAATACGAATGTTTCGAAAGAAGCCCTTAACCTAATCGACGCAAACCCCGGCAAAGAAGAGAAGATAATCGCTATTGGCTCGAAGGGCATGGAGTACCTTCGCCGGAGGAATAAGAACATCGCCCACAAGTACCCCGGGGCGACGGAAGACACCCCGTACGAGACCGCCGAACTCATCGGGGGCCTGGTAGCTTCAATGTACACGACCGGCGAAATTGACGAGGCGTACTTGATTTATACGCGATTCGAGTCAATTCTTTCCCACTCCCCTAATGTCGAGAAACTCCTCCCAATCAGGGCGGACAAAGATGACAAAGCGGCCGGTGGCGAAAGCGGTGGCGATGGTGAAGCCGGGGAAGGCGGTACCGGGACGTCAAAAGAGATGACATACGAGCCGGACATTGCAACGTTCGTTTCATATGCAGTGCCGATGTACCTGAACACATCCGTCTTCGGGGCTATGATGGAGTCCGCGGTCTGTGAGTATGCCTCGCGCATGACCAGTATGGACTCGGCTACAAGAAACGCCGAGGAGATAATCGAGGACCTCACCCTGGAGTACAACCAGAAGCGCCAGGGCCTGATAACGCAAGAGATCACGGAAATCGTAAGCGGAGCTAACGCCATAGGCTGAATGCTATAAAGGAGAGATTGGTTTGGCTGATAAAAATGTAGGCAGGATACTGCAAATAACCGGCGCGGTGGTCGACGTCAAGTTCGACTCCGAACTCCCGGCGCTCTACAATGCGATAGAAGTAAAAAGCGGTGATAATACAACAGTTTTCGAAGTCGCTCAGCACCTGGGCGATAATGTCGTGCGGTGCGTGTCGATGAACACTACGGACGGCCTCGTCAGGGGGATGGAAGCTGTTGATACCGGCGCACCGATAACAGTGCCTGTCGGCGAGGAGACTCTGGGGCGTATGGTAAACGTCCTTGGGAAAGCGATAGACAACAAACCGGAGCCCGAGACGAAGGAGCGTTGGCCTATCCACCGCCCGTCGCCCGTGTTTTCAGAGCAGACAGCGACGACCGAGATGTTCGAAACCGGGATCAAGGCCATAGACCTTCTTTGCCCGTATTCCAAAGGTGGGAAAATCGGGCTGTTCGGGGGCGCCGGCGTCGGTAAGACGGTAATTATCATGGAGCTGATACACAACATCGCCACTGAGCACGGCGGGTATTCGGTTTTCGCGGGCGTAGGCGAGAGGACCCGCGAAGGTATAGACCTCTACAACGATATGATAAACTCAGGGGTCATCAACAAAGCGGCCCTTGTCTTCGGTCAGATGAACGAACCGCCCGGCGCCCGTATGCGCGTCGCCCTGTCGGGCCTCACGATTGCGGAGTACTTCCGCGACGTATCCCTTCAGGACGTCCTGTTGTTCATCGATAATATTTTCCGGTACGTGCAGGCGGGTTCCGAGGTCTCCGCGCTCCTCGGCCGCGTCCCGAGCGCAGTCGGCTACCAGCCAACGCTTGCGACCGAGGTCGGGAGCCTTCAGGAGCGCATCACTTCCACCAGGACCGGATCGATAACGTCCGTCCAGGCCATATACGTCCCCGCCGACGACTTTACGGACCCCGCCCCCGCTACAACGTTCACGCACCTCGACGCCACGACCGTCCTTTCAAGGGCAATCGTTGAAATGGGCATCTACCCCGCCATCGACCCCCTTGACTCGACGTCGCGCATACTCGACAAAAACGTCGTTGGGGCGGAGCATTACAATGTGGCCCGCTCCGTGCAGAACATACTGCAGCGCTATAAGGACCTTCAGGATATCATAGCGATACTCGGTATGGACGAACTCTCCGAAAACGACAGGCTCATCGTCGACCGCGCAAGGAAAGTCCAGCGTTTCCTTTCCCAGCCTTTCTCCGTTGCTGAAAAGTTCACTTCGATACCGGGCAAATACGTCAATGTCGCGGATACGATCCGCGGGTTCTCCGGCATAATAGACGGCAATTATGATGATATCCCGGAAGGCTATTTCCTCAACAAGGGCACGATTGATGAAGTGGTAGAGAGCTACAAAGCCGCTCAGTAAGGTGCTTTTCAGTCAAATTAACGAAAACAGGTGAGATACTGATATGGCGAAGGAAAAACTACACCTGAAGGTTGCTACGCCCGATTGCATCAAGTTTGACAATGACGCCGACATGGTGATCATGCGGTGTATTACAGGCGATATGGGCATCATGCCAAAACATGAGGCTTGCAGCGCCGTACTTGATTATGGTATACTCCGTATTGTCGACGATGGGTCGGAAAAGAGGATGGCGGTTTTTGGGGGCATGGCCCAGGTCAAGGATGACATGGTCACCATCATCGCCAACGACGCGCAATGGCCTGAGGATATCGATTTAGAGCAGGCGGAATCGCTGCGTGACAGCACATCCCGCCTGATAACCGAACACTCCGAGGACGTGGAGATTCAAAAGGAGCAGGTCACATTACGCAGGGCGCTTGTACAGATAGAAGTCAGCGCTTACCCGCTCATCAGCAGGACAGATCATTCGGGTGGCAGCGACAGCTAGTCCCAACACCGTCTTTGCACCGTCCCTTCCGCCCATTTCACGAGTTTTCAGCTAAATACCAATGGGTAATCGCCCTTAAAACCACGGTGGGCGGAAACACCCGGCACAAATCCGGTGGCGCGGTTTTAATCAGCGGTCACCTAGCACCCCTAAGGGAGGAAATACTATAGGATGAAAGGTATAACGACCATCATCGGGATGGTGATTGGTTTAGGCGCCATTGTTGCCGGTATTATTTTGCTTGGCGGTCAGATGGGCGACTTCCTGAACATCCCCAGCTTCGCATTGGTTCTAATACCGACATTCGCCTCTGTACTGGCAGGATTCCCGATGTCGGTCATAGCGAAGATACCCGGGCACTTCAAGGTGCTGCTCGGCCAGGAGTACCAACCGCAGGAGTACATAGATAAAATAGTGTCGCTTTCTGAGAAAGCCCGCAAGGAAGGCCTTCTCGCTTTTGAGAAGGAGCAGGTGGACGACCCCCTGATGCAGTATGCCCTGCGCATGATGGTTGACGGGCTGGACAAGTTTTCCGTCAAGTTCGCCCTTGAGGACTGCATCAACGGCATAAAGGAACGCCATACGGAAGCCGTCTCGATATATGACAAAATGGCTGCTTACGCCCCCGCGTTCGGGATGTGCGCAACAGTCGTATCGCTCGTTAACATGCTCATGGGCCTCGACTTCGCCGATCCCAACGCCATAAACAATCTGGGCGGCAACATGGCGGCCGCGCTCATCACCACCCTGTACGGCACAATTTTCGCAAACGTGGTATTTCTCCCGATTTCCGGACGCCTTAAAGTCCTGCATAAAAAGGAGATATTTTGCAAGACGATGGTCTGCAACGGATTGCTATCCATACTCAATGGCGACAACCCGCGCGTGATTAAGGACTATCTCGTCGAGCAACTGAGTAAAAAGGACTCCAGCGCCTTTAAACAGAGCGGGGGGGGTGACTGACGATGTCTGGCGGAAGTGAAGGCGGCGAAAGATCAAGCAATAAGGGCAGCGAGCAGGAGCCTGAGGAAAGAACTGACGGCTGGATGAACACCTATGCCGATATGGTTACGTTGCTTATGACTTTCTTTGTTTTGATGTTCGCCATATCAAATGTCGACGCGCAGAAAGTCGCCTTGGTGTTTGCGGGAATGTCAAGGGACGGCCTCAGTTTGACCCAGTACAACCTTATCATGGATATGTACGCCCCCGGGGGCGACGGCGGGGAAATGCCGATAATCGGCGGGGGCTGGGAGGATGACAAAAACCAGGAAGAGGAACCCCCGGATGAGGGCAGCGAGGGGGATGGCACAAACCCCGAACTCGACGAGCTTTACAATCGAATAAACAGCTATATCGAGTTATCCGGACTGACCGACAGCATGCTGCTCCACTACGACGGCGATATGCTTCTTGTCACCCTGGCTAACGATATCTGGTTCCAGTCGGGCAGCGCCGATGTTCTGGAGCCAATGAGGGAAAGCGCCGCGATACTTGGCCACCTGCTTGCAGACACCCAAAATCCCGACAGGCCGTTTGAAATAATTGTCGAGGGGCACACGGACAATGTTCCGGTCGTTACCCCGCGTTACCCGGACAACTGGTGGCTGGGGTCGGCCCGCGCCAATAGTTTCCTGAGGCTTTTGATTGATGAAAGCGGGTTGTCAATTGATTACTTTACCGCCCGCACTTATGGGGAGACCCGCCCCATTGGAGATAACACAACCGCGGCGGGAAGGCAGATGAACCGCCGGGTGGAAATCAAGATTACCGTGCTGAGGGAGTCTGAAGCTAAACCAGTATTAAAGACGAATGATAATGCAAGTCTTTTATATGATAGTTATTATGATTTTCCAATGGCAGGATGAGTTACAGCCTAAATGATGAATGGATCTGGATATGCCCACTTGGCTCAATGACGCTGTATTCTATGAAATATACCCACAGAGTTTCTTTGATTCCAACGGCGACGGCGTAGGCGACCTCAACGGTATCGCCCAAAAGCTGGGGTATGTAAAAAGCCTCGGGTGCAACGCAGTCTGGCTCAACCCGATATATGATTCGCCTTTTCTGGACGGCGGGTATGATGTACGCGACCACAAGTTGGTCGCGTCTCGTTATGGCGTCAACGACGACCTGTACCGTCTTTTTGAGCGCGCCCACGCGCTCGGTATACGTGTTGTACTCGACCTCGTACCGGGGCACACCTCAATAGACCACCCATGGTTCCTTGAGTCACAGGCATCGGCGTCGAACAGCAAAACAGGCCGGTATATCTTCACGAAGTCCGTATGGGACGCCCCTGAAGGTTACCGTTGGGTCAGCGGCGCGACCGAGCGCGACGGCAACTTCCTCGTCAACTTCTTCAGCACGCAGCCCGCCCTGAATTACGGCTTCCATGATATCGACTATCCGGGGTGGCAAGACCCGCCGGACCACCCGGACTGCCTGTCGACGCTCGATGCGTTGGTGGACGTCATGCGTTTTTGGCTTGACAGGGGCGCGGACGGCTTCCGCGTTGATATGGCGGACTCCCTTGTAAAGAACGATGATGAAAAGACCGCCACTTCCCTGCTCTGGCGAAGCATCCGCGAAATGCTTGACAGGGAGTACCCGGAGGCGGCGCTAATCTCCGAGTGGAGCTACCCGGAGCGCTCGATTAACAAAGCGGGCTTCCACGTCGATTTCTATCTTGACCATTGGCATAACGGCTATCACAGCCTTGTCCGTAAACGTGAGAATGATGAAAACACTTGCTATGTCGGCAAGGGCGGAAAAGGCGACATCACCCTTTTTACTTCGGATTTTTTACCCAAATACGAAGCGGTAAAGCATAACGGCTACATAGGCTTTATTACATGCAACCACGACACGCCCAGGCTTTCGCGTTATCTGGGCCGGCGCGAGATAGAACTTGCCTACGCGCTCATTTTCACGATGCCCGGCGTCCCTTTCCTCTATTATGGCGATGAAATAGGCATGCGGTACATCGAAGGCCTTCCAAGCAAAGAAGGCGGCTACAACCGCACTGGTTCGCGGACGCCGATGCAGTGGGACCGGGGCCGGAACCTGGGGTTTTCCACAGCCGGCCCCCACGCCCTCTACCTGCCGGTTGACAGCGCGACAGACCCTCCCACCGTCCAAACACAGCTAAAGACCCGAGACAGCCTGCTCGGGACGGTGAAAGACCTGATATCGTTAAGGCGCACCCACGACGACCTAAAGGCGGACGGCAGCTTTGAGGTCATACGCGCAGAGGCCGGCGACCCATTGTTCGCCTACCGCAGGGGCAATCTTTACCTGTTCGTTAACCCCGGTATATCGGAAGCCGGCTTCGGCCTGCACGACGCGGGCTTGCCCTGTTTTGGCGAACCGGACCCGCCCCCTATGGCGCCCGGCGGCATAATATACTCCATTGGGCAGGCAAAAATAGAAGGGGGTCGCCTAACGCTCCCCCCCCAAAGCTTTTGCGTGCTCAAATAAGCGGCCTTGCTTGCACAGTACAGGCTATATTGTTAAGTTAATACCGCTATTGTGTATCCCGGTAAGGTGAGCGCATCCCCATCCTTCTCCGGCAGTTGACCTGTCGCAGAAAGGACGCCGCTCAAAGTACCGCGTAGCGATAGCGAGACCGTATCCGGCGTGACATTAAAAACAACGATAACCTCACTCCCCTGCCAGACCCTTCGGACAGCGCCGACCCTCTCCCCCGCACTGACCTGGATCACCTCATATGAACCGCGCCCGATATGCGGGTACAAAGCGCGAAGTCGGACCGCCTCCCTGACGTACGACCAGATAGAATCAGGGTCGCCCACCTGCTGTACAGCGGGCGGGAAACCGTGGCCCACTTCGTCCATGCCGGGGGGCCCGTTGGTCATGCCCTCCGCCCCGGCCTCATCTGTCCAGAACATCGGGGCGCGTTTGTTCTCGTCTATGCCGGAGCCGGACATTCCAAGCTCCTCGCCGTAATAAACGAAGGCGTCGCCCGGCTGAAAAATAGATAACCCCCAGGCCATCTTTATAAGTACCGGGTCGCGGCGCAGGAAACCCGCGGCCCGCGCCATATCGTGGTTGGTGAAAAACGGCGCGTTCGTCGCGTTGGGGTTGAGGGCTTTCGCGAATGCCAGCGCGTCGGCGGTCTGCTGTAGATACCTTTCAATTGGGGCGTCCTGGTTGAGCAACACCGTTGCTATCGCCCCTGACGACCCCGCAAACGGGAATGAGAAGAAGCTGTCCACACCACTCTCGTAATACTGGTATAAACCGGTTGTCGTATCCCAAACCTCCCCGACAAGATACGCGCCGGGCTTTATTCTTTTGACGGCTTCATTTACCCAGATGAGCGCACCGATATTTTCCGGCGCATTCCCATAATAATCCTTGATTGCGTCCAGCCGGAAGCCATAGACGCCGCGCCCGAGCCAAAAAGCGAAAATCTCCTCAAGCTCCGCCCTCAGCTCCGGGTTGTCAAGATTCAGGTCCGGCATACGCCCCCAGAACTGGCACTCGTACCAGCGGCCGTCAGGCAACTGCTCCCAATTACCGTTCCCCCGCTCATCCGAGATGTTGTAATACTCGGGATGCGCCGTGAACCAGGGGTGGTCCAAATCTGTGTGGTTCAGTACCAGATCGAGTATCACCCTTATACCCCGCGCATCGGCCGCTTCTATCAGCGCGTCGAAATCGTCAAGCGTGCCGTATTCAGGGTCGACGCCGTAATAGTCCTGAACATTGTACTTATGGTATGTTGTCGACGGGTGGATCGGCGATAACCAGATACCGTCAAACCCCATACCCTCTATATAATCGAGACGCTCGGTGACCCCGCGCAGATCCCCTATCCCATCCCCGTCGCTGTCGAAGAATGAGTAGACAAAAATATGATACCAGGCAAGCCCGGGCCCGGGCTCTTCCGATATTATTGGCTCAAGATTTGACAGCTTACCGGCCAGAATACCCGCCCATGTGTCGTCATCTGTAGTCGACCCACCCGCGGGGTCCCGGCATGAGACAGCTCCAATGAGTAACAGGACGATAAGCAGCGCAGCAATAAATTTCTTCCACAACCCTGACCGCACGGGACGCCCAACCGGGCGCCCCATTATCTTTCCAGCTTTCAACTTCCATTCAACCTTTCACGCTCCCGCCGGTGACCCCCTCGACATAGTTTTTCTGCATAATAAGGAACAAGATGGAGATCGGGATAGCGACGAGTACGGCGCCGGCCGTAAATGCAGTATACCACTGGAACACGTTCTCGCGCTCAATCATCCTGAAAAGACCCAGCGCGATTGTGAAATTGTTGTAGTTGTCCTTCATAATGACGCTCGCGACGATGAAGTCTACCCAGGGCGCTATAAACGCCGTGAGCACGGTGTAGGTTATGACAGGCCTTGACAAAGGTATGGTGATCTTGTAGAAAGTCTGCCACTTCGTACAGCCGTCCAGGTAGGCCGACTCGTCCAAAGCAGCGGGGATCGTGTCAAAGAAACCTTTCATGATATAGTAGCTGAGCCCCGCGCCTCCCGAGTAGATCAGGACAAGCGCGACAAGCGACTGATCGAGGCCAATAAGCCCGACCAGGTGGTAAACGGCGATTATGCTCATGAACCCCGGGAACATGCCCAATACCAGCACGATATTCATCATCGGTCGCCGCATACGGAAGCGGAGCCGGGAAAACGCATAGGACGTAAACAGTACAAAAATCGTCGAAATCAGGCAACTGAAAATCGCCACGACGAATGTATTCAGGAACCACCTCGGGAAATTGAACAAAGTGGTATCCGTGAAAAGCCTTGTGTAGTTATCGAGCGTCCACGACCTCGGAATGATATACCCGTCAAGCCAGGCCCCCTGCTCGCCCCGGAACGAAGTCATGACAAGATAGATTATCGGTAGCAGCCAAATGATTGACAGCACCGCAAGGACGACATAGATGACCGTCTTTGCAACTGTAGACCTCGTCTTCATCCCGCCGTTGAACACTAAAAACAACACGGCGCCAATGATAACGACAAGGATCGACGCAGTCAGTAAGGCAATCATCTGGAACTCGTGTAGGACAAGGGGCATCGCGTAAGGTAGACGACCCCCCGCTCCCCCGGCCGATTTTTCCACCGCTATGGTGGCGGCGGAGTAAACGACGCCTGCCAGACCCGCCAGGGAAACGATGATGCATATGACTAGTTTCACGGGGTTTATGGATCGTATTTTCATCGGAACGTCTCCTCCTTTCTTTCGGAGGCAGTGATGTTGAAGGTGACTAAGGCGATTACCGCGCTTACGATGAAGGTGAGTATGCCGATGACGCTTGCCAGGTTGTAGTCGCTGTAGTTGACCGTCAGCCTATAGAGCCATGTCACAAGCAGGTCGGTCGACCCGGCATTGTAGTAATCGACCTGGAGCGGCCCCCCGGCCGTCAGGAACCAGATAGCGTTGAAGTTGTTGATGTTGCCTATGAACTGCGTTATCAGGTACGGGGCCGTCACTATCAGCATGTATGGCAGCGTGATCGATCTAAACTGCCTCAGCGGGCCGGCGCCGTCTATGCGGGCGGCCTCGTAAAGATCCGCAGGGATGTTCATCAGTATACCTGAAGTTATCAGCATGGTGTACGGTATGCCAATCCATAGGTTGACGATAATTACCGTAATACGCGCTGTCATAGCGTCGTTCAGGAATCGCACCGTGCCGAGACCGAGGCTGTTGAGTATCGTGTTCACCGGCCCAAGGTCGCCCAGCATCTGCCTTACGAACAGCAGCGTCACGAACGCGGGCACGGCTATGGCTATGACAAAGCACGTGCGCCAAAGGGATTTCAGCTTGATGCCCGCCTTGTTTATCATAAGCGCCACGACCATCCCCAGCAGGTAGTTGAGGAAGGTCGCGAAAACCGCCCAGATTAGGGTCCATATTAGTACGTTCGAAAATGTGTTGCCCATGAACCCGTTCGAGTCGAATACGTTCACGAAGTTTTCAAACCCCACCCACGTAAAGAGGTTGCCGGGCGGCTGGTGGTTCCTGTCGAAGTTGGTAAATGCGAGCAGCACCATAAAGACTATCGGCAGCACTGTGAACGCTATGACGCCGATCGACGGGAGCGTGAGCATGCTGGTGTGCATCCTCCTGTCGAACAGGTTGCGTATATCCGTGACAAACCCCGTGGGGCGCCTGCCCTTCCTTATGTCGACCTCAGCGGTGTAGGCGGCCCTCACTGCCCCGAAATGGATTATCATGCCGATCACCAGGACCGCTATGGCAAACAATGAGTACAGCAGTATCTGGAGCGAGTTGTCGCCAAGCACGCTGATATAGAACTGGAGCTCCTCGTCATATACCTGCCCCATAGCCTGCGTCCCCAGCGTCCCCAGATCCTTCAGGAACGGCGTGCCAAACGCGATGAACACGAACCAGGTAAGCGCCTGATATGCAAGGAACAGCACCCCCTTGACGATCTGACCGTGCGCAAGGCTGCCGAAACCCGATATCAGCAGGGTGCATTTCGTTTGCCAGGACCCGTGGGCCATGGCGTTGCGTACCGTTATGTCGTCGATGTTTCTGATTTTAGTCCGTTTACGAGCCAATCCGCATACACCTCCATATCAAAATTAGTCATACCATTCTCACAAGGTCGATAGTGACTCTAAAAACTACAAATCAAGAACGCAAGCATTATTATCACGAAAGCTTTACAAGTATTGGCGCTTTGTTCGCAAGAACATCTATTACAGTATCAACTTCATCACATTAGTGAGTTTTTCCATGCAGCCCCCCTATACCTAGTATATTACATTACAAATAACTAGACTTATATAAACTCATATGCTATAATCAAATCAAACGAAGTACTGGAGGTATTTGATTATGGCAAAACCGACAAAGATAGAGTTGCCTGAAGAAGACAGGCAGTATTTTGAATCGCTGCTGCGCAGCAGGACATCGCAGGCGCAAATAGTACAGCGGGCGCGGATACTATTATTGAAAAGCGAAGGCGAGCCAATCGATGTAATAGCCGATAAAGTTGGCGTAAACAGAAACAGCGTATTACTGTGCCTTGAGAAGTACAGGAATGGCGGTGCGGAGAATGCGTTGTCAGATGCACCTGGCCGCGGACGTAATGCAGAAATAACCGATGAGGAAACAGCTTGGGTGCTGAGCGTTGCCTGCCAATTGCCGTATAAATTAGGTTACGCCGCAGAAACTTGGACACAAGCGAGTCTTACTAAGCACATCAATGAATACGCTGAGGCAGCAGGATTCACGCGCCTGTCGACCATAAGCCAGTCCAGCGTGCAGAGGATACTGGAGCAGGCATCAATAAAGTCTCACAAGATTAGGTATTACTGCGAAAAAAGGGATCCGGATTTTGATGGAAAAATGCGTGAAGTCCTCGTAGTATACAAACAGATAGAGATGCAGTTCGACGAAAACGGCAACCTTCTTCCATTCGAGGATATCAAGGTAAACACGATCTCATATGACGAGAAGCCGGGAATACAGGCGCTCGCGACCACTTCACCAGACAGAATGCCCTTGAGTTCAAACGGGTACAGACAGCGCGATTATGAATACAAAAGGCTCGGAACACTATCGCTACTGGCTGGAATTGATTTACTGACAGGGGAAGCGATACCGCTCGTCAAGGAATCTCATAAGAGTTCCGACTTCATTGAGTTTCTGAAAATCCTTGACCAAAAGTATCCGCAAGATGAAGTGGTCCGGCTTATATTGGACAATCATAGTTCTCATACATCAAAGGAAACCAGAGAATATCTTGAATCAAGACCAAATCGTTTTGAATTTGTGTTTACGCCAAAACACGCTTCATGGCTGAACATGATTGAAGGTTTCTTCAGTAAAATGACGCGCCAGATGCTAAGGGGCATTCGTGTTTCATCAAAAGACGAACTGGCAGATAGAATCTATAAATACTTCTTCGAAATCAACGAGGCTCCGGTTGTGTTTAGATGGACGTACAAGATGAATGAAGTCAATTTGGATGTACAGGAGTTGTGCGTTCAGTCTAGTTAATTCTGGATTGATATACTAGTAACGAATCTTTATTCTAAAGCCTGTTGTTGGGTAGTAAATCTCCAATGTTGGTACACCGACAGAGGTAGCTGTATGGAGATTCACAGTCTGAGGCAGCATTCTTTATATATGGAGTTGTTGAGAGTGATTTCTATGCAAGTTGCATCACTGACCACTCATTTATTCTCGCCGCAATGCAATTGATACTTCTACCATTTTGGTACTAAAAGAAACTCTTCAATGTCATCTAGTGAAATTGTAACATTCTTGTCGTATCCACCAAAGAATAATACCAGAAGACCTTCATTAATATAAAAGTTGTTTCTAAATATTAAGCTCCCAATTGATTCGCTAAGATCCTCGTAACTACCATTAGCAATCTGAGTTTGCGTCATAGAACACTCAACTAAGCGCTCAAACAACTCTTCATCAGACATTGCAGAAATCCAATTTTGCAGGTTTTCGACATTTCCGTCAAACTGTTCTTTATTGCTTGTACTGCGGACAACTTGCTTATTCTTAAGAAAGATTACGAATTCCATATCAACTTTAACTAAATCATTTAGGAAAACTCTTTTGCCCTCCGAAATATCTACTAGTATATAGTCATAAATTGAGGTACTTAAGTTTTCTTCGTATGTATATAGGTTCAATACACAGATATAGTCTTCTGATTGGTACAACACTTCCGGCGTCACTTCTATGTCTCCAATAACTTTTCCACTGACCCATTCAGTAGATGAAGAAAGAAAGATACTGTTTACTGTGTTTTGCAGTTCGTTGTCTACTAATCCATCTATCGAAATAACATTAATCTTAAGCCGTTTGTTCCATATCGCAAACTGGTTCATATCATTTGTTGAACGAGTATGTAACGTATAACTAACCGCTCCTTCGCGATTATGCACCATTTCCTGCTTACCATCGACTAAACTACTGCAAGCAGACAGCAACAATAGCATGAGTAGTAACCAAGTAAGTAACATCTTATTCATACTTCTTTTTCCTATCTGAATGCTCTCATTGCGTCATTGTAGTTATTTACCCGGGCATCCCAATTGTGATTATAAGCGCAAACCCTCACAGCTTATCCTTCCATCGGAGTATGCGAAAGTCAGCGTGCCGCTGCCGTTGGAGATTGACGTTATCTGGGCGCCGTTGCGCGTTATCGTTGTCGCGTTGCCGTTGACGTCCACTACCGATGCGAGCAGCCCGTCGTTGTCGAAATAGTACTGCGTCTTATCCAAGGTGGTGAACAGGTACCCGCCGCCGTACGGCTCAAGCGTGTAGGGCATGCCCCCGGAGCCAGTGAAAGTGCCGTCGCGTCCCCTCATGTATGACACGGTGACGCCGTCGGCCATGGATACCGTCGCGAACAGTTGCCCCACGTCGACGCTGTACATGAAGCTGTGCCGCCAGCCGAAGCCGAGTTCGCCGTCGTTCTTGTCCTGGGCGTTGTAGTGGCGCGTGAACTCCAGCCAGTTCGCGCCGTATACGGCGAAATCCGTGTAGTCCCATAGGAAGTTTCCGGTTGGCATGTAGACTGGGTCTTGCTCAATACAAGGCGCTTCGTTCCATAAATCCCGCAATTGCACGTTTTCCAAGGCCGCTATGTCCGTGTAGTCCACCGTGAGCGGGAGGTCGACCGTGTAGCCCTGGTTGCTGGGGTGCGTAGGCTGGAAGCGGACGTAGAAGTGGTGTATTTTGCGCACTATGCCGTCTGCGGTTTGGCCGGGGTAATAGAATGCTTGGTTCTCGTAGTCCCAGTATGTGCCGTCCCAGGGTGCGAGGCGGTTCGCTATTGGCTTCTCGGTCCCCCATATCTCCTGCCCGGCATCGCCAGGACCCCAGGTCCCCGGCGCCCTGAAGCCTTTGTACCACTCTTCGCCCTCAAATACCCCCCATTGGCCTTCGGCTACCCCGCAGGCTATGAGCCCGAGGTAAACCTTATTCTCGTCCAATAGCTCAAGGCGTATTTCCTGTGTCTGCTCCTGAAGGAACTCGAGCCCGAACTTTTGTCCGTCGATTACCATTGGGCCGTATTCTGTTTTTTCACCGCCGATGCTGAATGGTTATCGCCTGGATTTCTATTTCTTCCGCAGCGGAGATGCTGTTGTGGATTTGCACCGTCGCCGTGATCAGTTTTGTTTCGGGGTTTTGCTCAAATGCTGTGATATACTTTGTTTCTTCATCAGCAACCAGGGCGCCGCTGTTTGTTGTCAGCGGGAATTCTGTTATCCCGGCCGCGAGGAGGGTTACCCCTGTGGTTATGGATATAATAATGGATATCGCCAATATAGCCGTCAGTATTGGCTTCCTTTTTTGCTTGTTCATTTTTAGTCCTCCTTAAAAGATTCATTGTGATTTGTCATACTCCCGGTTCGGCGTGTTTTTGTTATTCTACGTATACTGTCGCCGACCCGTTTTTTAGCGCCTCGAACTTGATTACGGTTATTATCCCGGACCATGTCCCGCCTTGTGGGATTGTCGCGTCGAATGTGAATGTTATATTGCCCGGTGAGGCCGATGTTACCGTTATCCCGGTGCCGGGTATTGTTCCTGTGGACGTATATTCTCCATATTTTTGCTCAGCTATGGTTTTCAAGTTTAGCGCTGTTTGGTCATAAGTTACCGTGACCGCTTTCCCGGCAAAGGTTTCTATCCCCTTTGCGATAATGGGTACGCGGTATTCGTAGCCTTGGGAGAGCGACAGCTTGACGGTCGAATTGAGGATGCCTGTGGTCGGGGTTATCTCAAAATCGCTTGCCCCGGCGTAGTCCCCGGATGTTTTGCCGTAGTCGAGCATTAGCAGCAGCGCGTCGCTGTTGTCTATGCGGCCGTTCCCGTCCAGGTCGCAGGCCGGGTCATAGTTGGGGTCGTTCGCGCTGACATTCCATAATCCGATGGTCATAGCTATATCGTCGTCATCTATGGTGCCGTTTCCGTCGCAATCGCCATATAGAAGCATAAAAACCCCGTTTTCCGTATTGGCGGATTCCGGAGGTTCGAGTTCGACGACGTCGGGGTCTGCGTCCGATATTGTAATGTTCATGTATCTCGCAAGATAACCGGGGCGCTCGATACATAGTACGTAATCCCCGAATGGGACGTCCCCGATTGTGAATTCGCCCGTCCCGTCGAGGTCTGCCAATATCGCGGCGGTACTCAGCCCGGGCGCGGCGGGCGTTGCGTGGCTTTCCCTCAGTTCGACGGTAATGGCGTGCTGCTGGCTTAGGCCGGGTATTGCCTCTTCCGTTACCATTGGCCATACGTATCCGTGGACGCTTCTGCTGTCGGTTCCAGGCCCCTCTTCCGCTGTTGTCGTGAATGGGGCGATGAGCGTGCATAGTAAAATTGACAGTATCAATATTTTACTGACATATCGGTTGCCTACCTTCATTTTTGCCATAATTGATGCTCCTTTCTTTGTTTTGATACTCATGTATCAATACGTCGGGTTTCTTGCCTTCCGCCTGGTAATTTTGATTAGCATACACTTTAAAGCAACTTGAAGGTCAATAGGTTTTGAAAAGAAATTTTCCTGTTTTTCAATACGTTTAGCCAGCATTAATAATTTTGGTAATAGCTCAAAAATCCTATCGAATTTGAGCGATAATAAACCTATACGGATGTGTAGCATATTTATGCAAAGCCAATCAGGGCACGAAAAAAGGGCTCGAAAACCTTAAAGGGGCTTTAAGGTTAAGAGCCATTCGCGCCGTTTTCCAACCAATGTCGAGTCCTAACGCCTCACAGATCTGCGTTGTCGATACTCCTTTTTTCTTTTGGAGTTCAACTGATTTTTCCCAGCGGAGCTTTTTTGACGCATTGCGGGTGTCGATATTTTGATAAGCCGCCTTATATGATTGCAAGGCTTTTCTATATCGGGGCGGCATTTGACAGCACAAGGCTATTCGCCAATCCCATTATGAACCGGTGCTTGTGCGCAAGAGCCTTCACATT
>Ga0082212_10003889_pt1 | contig 20993 bp, 9 predicted proteins | sample TergutNt197P3_FD_71548 | JGI IMG/M metagenome (GOLD analysis project Ga0082212, IMG submission 71548) | Neocapritermes taracua P3 segment gut microbial communities from Petit-Saut dam, French Guiana - Nt197 P3 | ecosystem: Host-associated > Arthropoda: Insects > Digestive system > Gut ... | reverse complement strand
TGATGACTTTTTTACGGGAGTCGTTATATTCGGTGTTGCATGGACTGTCGCCGCCGAGTCTGCTGCCGATAAATGCCGGAAGGTAAGACAAAATGCCGTGAACGGGTACCATTCTCGGTTCAATCGGAGTCGAAGCAGAAAAGTCCGACGATCTGTTTTCCGCCGTAGTGCCAGAGGAAATAATCCAATCCTCCCCAGCGTCCAGCCGGTACCAAAGCGAGAACCAACAGGGCGAGCAACTCGACCACGTCCTTGCTGACAAACATGAAATTACCGACCATCGTGGGGATTGCCGGATACACACCCGGTACAGGATAAGTCGTTAACACCACATTGATCAAAAACGCTGCTCCGCCGAGACAAGCCAAGCGGGTGCAAAAACCAAGCATCAAGCAAAGTCCGATGGCGGTGAGACCGACGATCACTGACAAATTCAACGCCTCCATTCGGCTTTTCACGTAAGGATTATCGGGAATGGTATATTGGGCAAACGGATTCGGCGGCAGGAGTTCTTTTTCCGGTGCGGTAACGATTTGCCCTTTCTGTCCGGCAAGTTGCGGATCAGCCAAGCGTCCCAAATCCGACTGTAAAGCGTTGCCCAATGTATCGAATTTTCTCGTCCATGTAGCGGCTTCGGCTCTGTATTTCATCATGTTTTGCCAACGGCGTTCCTGTTCAAAGGAAGCATCGTTTCGGATGGTATCTCGGACTTCCAAAAATCTGTCCCGACTCGCTTTGAAGGCTTCAACATCCGCTTTTTCATCGGCTGTACTAGCACGGAGCGAACCGAGATAGCGGTTGAAAATCGTTTTTGCCATCACGATATTCCATGCCACCGCAACCTTCTTCGCACTTTTCACGGCATCGGTATCATTTTCCCCCGCTTTATTTGCCCATTCCGCAAGTTGTAGAGCATCCATTTTTGCGACTTTTTTCGCATTTCTCACTGCGTCGGAGTCGTTTTCCCCTTCTTTCAATGCCCATTCGGCGAGTTGGGCGGCGTTCATAAGGAGGACGCTTTTCACCTCTTTCACGGCACTCGGGTCGCTCACTTCCACTTGTCTTGCCCATTCGGCAAGTTTTGTAGCGTTCATGTCGGCGGTTTTTTCCGCATCCGCTTTGTTAAGGACGACTCTTTTCGCCGCCCAAGCGGAAAAGTCCGACGCATTCGTCATCGCCACGATGTCCTTTGCCACTGCCTCATCGAGAGTAGCATTTTTTGCCACCCACTCGGTCAGTTTTGCCGCATTCATCTCGACGATGCTTGTTGCCTCTTCCTTGCTCAATGTAAGGCTGGGGAAGTAATTTACGAAGTTCACGAGATAATCCCTGAAATACTCTTTCCAAGCATTTTCGTAGGCGACGAACGTATCGCATTCTTTATCATTTTCGTCTTTGATTTTAACGATTTCGAGTCGTTGGATGCCGTCGAGGTCGGGCAACATCCAGTAATACCATTCGGCGGTCGGACCTTTGGCGATGCCGAGGAATCCTTCGGCGGAGAAATCCGCAACAGGATAGAATTTATGGATACCTTCGTAGAGAAAATGCCAGCCGATTCCTACGCGGAGCAGGACGACCATGACGATAGCACAACAGATAAGACGATACTTTGTCTTCACGGGATTTTGAACGGGCTAAACGGAATTTCGGATATTGGCACCATTGTACCCGCTTTTCGGCTTGCGATAAAGCGGGGGGCTATAAAAAAATGGCGATGCGGAAGCAAACACTTGGCACAAACAGGAACACCGCAAAGAGGGACAACGGAAGGTGTTCGTGCCAAACGATTGTGTACATTCTCCCCCCTCAGCGGTTTATCCAGTGGACGATATCATCTTCCGTACCGGCGATGCCATCGGGACCAAACGACCAAATTTCAAATGCTCTGCCGTTTTTGCCCGGTGAAACATATTGATAAGGTGCTCCCCAGGGATCGATGAACGAAACCGTCTCTGCAACGTAGGGTCCACTCCATGCACTCGTAAGGATTAGGACATAAAGCCGAGCAGAGTGTCTTCCTACTTGTATTTGATGTGACCGCTGCGCTGTTTGAAACGCCGGTAAGAGCATTGCCGTTCCTATTCCGAACGTCGAAAAGAACGTATTTCCCGACCATAAACCGCCGTAACTGCCTTTGATGCGAAAGAAAAGTTTATCCCCTTCAACATCGGGCAACAGCGTCCGCAGGAATCCTTTGAGGAATTGGGCGGTCAGCGGCGACATCTGCAACTCCCCCCTCGATTCCTGTTCCATATTGTATTGGGTGAAATGAACGCCGAATTCGATGAGATTTTCCAACATTTCCCTCATCATCACAGCATCGGCAGGTTTCGCCATCTTGACCGTCAGCAAAACATCGGCATTTTTGGCGGGTTCTTTGCCGAAGAGGTTTGCGACCAACACAGATGCGCTTGCCCATTCAATTTTCTGAGCGGCAAAAAGGAAAAAGTTTCTGACTTCGAGCGGCAAGTCCGGCGGGAACGGTGCGTTCACTATCATCTCTCGCAAATTTTCCGGCAGGACAACGGCGGCTTTGATTTCGGCACCGGATGTACTTTTCAGGGCGGCATGAATCGGAGCACTCGCGGGAGCGGGCTTGGCGGCACCTGACCATGCGGCAACCCTTTCTTTTTCGTAGGGTTGCCCCGGCAACAGCAACAGAAAACCGTCAACGATAACGAAGTTTGAATTTTCCAGATTGATCGACGAGGCATCCCATTGCCCTACGCCGGCTAACGCTTGAATGAATGTATCAAAATGCTTTTCCGTTTTATTATTCCACGGAACGGCAACGAAGGGATTAACGCCTGATGCGATCAGTTCCCAGTCAGCGATGAGGGCGCATTCGGTGATACCGAGTTCTTTCGTGAATTTTTCGTAATGGGATCGGACGAGGATGTCCAGTTTTTCCAGTTCGACGGTAAGTTCACGGGCGGTTGCCTTGAAGGATTTATCATCGAAGGCGAGTCCTTTGAGGAGGGCTTCACCGAGTTTTTGGAGATCGCCTTTGACGACATCGACATCCATTTTACTGAAATCGACGTGAACGACGGCGACGCAATTTTCGGTGATGAGCGGCGCAAAGGTTTCTTGGGCGGTTGCCCGACTGATCGTCAGAAGGACGAAACAAAGTGCAAAACGGAAAAATGTTTTCATCGCAATGAAAGGGTTTGCGCCGGAGTACCGGCTAGATGTTCATCCATTATGCGCGAAAAGCGGGCGTTTGGCAAGAGCGGCGGAGGCAAGGACTGCCGCACTTTTCTTGACTTGCCTCCAAAAATTGCTACAATGCCAAGAATGAGTGGCGAATCTCCTTTCAAGACAAGTTGGAACGATGCTTCCGAGGCAGATGTAACCTACACGCAACTGTGTGTGCCCGCATTGCTTTCGGCAATTTTTGGTGTGAGCGCATTTCTTGTTTTCATGACCCCTTGGCTCTTTTTCTTGGGGGTGATTGCTATCGTGTTGAGTCTCTTTGCTCTTCAGTCTATCCGCAACAGTGAAGGGGCATTGTCAGGGACGTGGCTCGCCTATTTCGGACTGTGCGGTGGAATCGTTGCTCTCGTTGCGATTACCGTCTTTTGGTCGGTTTATCAATACGAAGTGCGTCGGGAAGCCGACCAATTTTTCCGCCTTTGGTTCGTTGCCCTCCAACAAGGAGATATTCCAAAGGCGAAAGAGTACCAATCCGTTTACACGCGACGTTCCAGAGCCGCCAATGCCGAAGAGTGGTGGAAAAATCAATACCAAAACAAATATGCCCATCGGGATGTTCATCAGTACGTCGAAGATAAACTCGTTCGAGTATTACTGGCACTCGGCAACAATGCGACAGTTTCCTACTACAAGACATTGAGTATCGATTCTGGTCGCGAGAGTGACGAGGTGGTGTCGGTTTATGCCGTAACTTTTCCGGTAGAGTTGGGCAGAAAGGAAACGTTTTTTGTCAAGATCACCGGCAAACGCATTTATCCGACCAATTCACCTGACTTTAAGGCGGCAGGCTGGCATCTGGAAGGTGCGCCGGAATTTTATCTGCCCGACGGATGTTGAAATAGAGAATCGACGCATCTCACCGTTCGAACGTGTCGAATCTCTCCCATCTCATGCGCTCCCGTTCCAACTGTTGTAGAAGCGTACCGGCAAGACGTGCCTGCTCGTCCAATGACCGAATATCCAATCCGCCGTACTTGACTGCATCCAGCGATTCCAATGCCGACCGGACAGCATTCACCAACGATTCCGGCACCCGGCATTCCGAAAGTTGCCGACAAGCATCACTCGTCGTCATTCCTTGCTCCGTCCCTTCCGTTTTATCCGCAATATACCCGAAGAAAACTCCCAGCAATTCACTGCTGATTTCAACGAGATCGGAATTCTTTCGGCGGAGTACCGACGAAATTGCCGCCAGTCGAGATTTTGCCCGACTCAATGCTCCGCGTTGCCGTTGCTGCCGGGGATTCGTCCATTGACACCGCAACAGCAACACGACAACGGCAATCACCGCATAACTGCCGCAGAACAAAGAGACCGCAACCGCCCATTGAGTGAACGATAGCATCGGCAAAGATTCCGACAGCGTCGTCTTGTTCGCAAACAATCCTCCTTCCAAAAGTTGGACATCATGGGAAACACCGCTGAAAGGGACTGTCGATTGAAGCGACTCCGACTCAGAAATGACCAACGGAATCGGCAAACTTTGCATCGACACAAACTGCTCCGTATTGACATCGAAGACCGAGATGGAAATCGGCGGAAAGAAAAAGGTTCCCGACTTTTGCGGTCGAACCGTATAAATGAAAGTACAGGTTTGACCGATGATCTCTTCGGTCGGCGGCATGTGAATCCGAAAGTTTTCGGTAACATCGGGATTTGCCGATAAGTCTATCGGTCGGATATTGACCGTCGAACCTTGTCCCGACAAGCGGAGCGTCAGCGTCAATGGGTCGCCGACCTTTGCCTGCAACGGCGTGAGGAGTGCGTCCCAGCGGAACGAGCCAAACGCTCCGATGTAATCGGCGGGACGATGTTCCTGCGGCACATCTGCAACGGCAACGTTGACCGGCTTGGCGACGGCGTAAATCCGTTGCCCGACAATCTCATCGGGATTGGAAGGGTCGGCTATCGGCAAGACTCCTTTGAGTGTTACAGGACCAAAGGAATAGTTGCCGAACTCCTGCGGAAAAAGCGAACGAGTAAATCGGTACTCCCAGTACGTTGTTTCGTTGCCGATTGCGTCCATGCGTTTAACCTGTTGCGGCGGCGGGGCAAATTGCTGAAGAGTACGTTGAAAAGGGTCGGCACCGAAACCGAAATTGCCGAAACCGCTGCTGACGTAATCGTTGATAGCAAAGCCGCGACGCGGTGACCGCACCAAAAAGCCGGTGAGCCAAGTCTCCAATCGTTGTGAAGCCTGAAAACCTTTGGGATCGTCCTCTGCCCAGGGAATCTGCAATCGGGACGGTTGGTTCAACAACGAGAGCGGATCGACTTCCGCAAAACGACCCGATAGCGACTTGATGTGAATGAGCAACGTCACATCAAGCGGTTGCAACGGATAAAGCCGACTCCGGTTCGTGGTAATCGTCAAAAAGACGGTATCCTGTTTATCGGGTTCCAAGACGCGAACGGCAATGGCGTAGTTCGGCAACAGTTGCCGTTCCCCTTCGTCCACGGAAAACGATTGCGGCTGCAATGTGTTCCCCTCGATGGTAACAAGAGGCAACGGAATCGTGAGCGAACCGGTGCGCTTGGGGGTCAAAACGTAGCGGAACAGTGTTTGGTAGGAGACGGCAGTGCGATCATCCCGAACGGTTCTGCCGTTGACGGTCATGGTGAAGGAACTGCCGCCTTGTTTGATCGTTTGTCTGCCGGTCTGTTGAACATCGAAGTCCGTCCAAGCGGAGGTATCAGGTGACACGTTTTCGGCGACAGGATTCGCATCGGAGACGGCAAAATAATATGTGAAGGATTCTCCTTCATAGATAACGGAGCGGTCGAGTTGTACGGACAGTTGCGGCTCTGCCGAAACTGAAACGGCAAAGCAACTAACAAAAATGAACGTGCAGACGTTCCTAATCGACATTGACGAAAACATCGGGAAAACTTCTAGGTGGGCATCCAGTATAGCGTTTTCTGCGTAAAAAGGACACCCATGCATCAAAATCAGGCAAGCCTTAGTCAATCAGAACCCATCTTACGTAGCCAAGACGAGTTTATCCGTTTATCAAACAGGACACTTGAGAGATGTATCAGTAGAATCCGAAGGAAAACCCTTCGGATAGACATCAGATTGCGATGGTCGCATCGGGTTAGGTGCGACTACGCATGGGCTTTCACCGCTTCCAACTGCGCCGCGATTTCAGCAATCGCTTGCTCCGCCGTCGCCTTGTAAAGCATCTTGTCGCCGACCATCACCATCGGACCCCGATCACAATTTTCCGTGCAGAACGTCGCTTCCAGTTTCACGAGATGTCCCAATGCCTTGTCCTGAATGTGGTCGGCAATCTTTTTGAGTACCGCTTGACTGCCCCGAACGTAACAACTCGTCCCAACGCACACCGCCACTTTGACTTCAGGAGTCGTTCCCGTATCGTCCAAGACGGCAATCCGCATTCCATCGATTCGGCGACGGCTGTGGTACGTCGTGTGCAACAGATGATGTGCCGTATGACCGCCCACTCCGCCGTCAAAGTAATCGTCGTAACACTTCTGCAAAACGTGATTGTCCTGCGGCTTATGGAGTTGCAACATCTTATCCGCCTTGTACAGACCGTCGGCACGATTGCGCCGGACATCCCAATCGTTTGTAACCGGCTGTCCTGCACCGCCAACGCAACCCAGCGGACATGCCATCACTTCGATAAAATCGTACTGTTTTTCCCCTTTTCGTATTTGTTCGGCAACCTTTCGGGCATTTGCCAGACCATAGACCACACAAACGCGGACAGGTGTCCCCTTAACGTTGAACTCCGCATCCCGAATGGACTTGTCCCCCGGCTTGTTTCCTCGTACTTCCAAAAATTCAAACGCTTCGAGTTTTTCCCCTTGAATTTTTTCGACGGCATACCGTAGTGCCGCCTCCATCACACCGCCGGTTGCCCCGAAAATCACGCCGCCGCCCGTCTTGAAGTTGAACGGCTCGTCCAACGATTGCGGCTGCAATTCGTTGAAACGGAGACCCGCCTCGTCGATCATTCGTGTCAACTCTTGCGTCGTGAGAACGTAATCGGTCGGCGGAATGCCTTCTTCGTCGTTGAATTTGTCCAATTTCGCTTCGAATTTCTTGGCAGAACAGGGCATAATGGCAACCGTAACCAAGTCCTTCTTGTCGATTCCGAGCAATTTCGGCAACATCAGTTTGGCGGTTGGACCGAACATCGACATCGGCGAGCGTGCTGTCGAAAGATTCGGCAACATGTCGGGCAGGAACTGTTCCGCAAATTTCACCCATGCCGGACAGCACGACGTAAACATCGGCAGGACTTGTCCGTCTTTGGTTTTTCGTTCGATGAATTCTGTTGCTTCCTCGAAAATCGTTTGATCGGCGGCAAAACTCGTATCGTAAACTTTATCGAAGCCGATGGCTTTGAGAGCGGTAACAATGCGTCCGACTTCGACGGTGCCGGGTTGTCCGCCGAACCCCTCGGCAATCGCCACACGAACAGCAGGAGCAATTTGAACGACGACCGTTTTGGTGGGATCGTTCACGACTTTCCAAACTTCGTTGACATCATCGCGCACGGTCAACGCACCGACCGGACAAACGGTGGCACAGAGACCGCAGTTGACGCATTCGACATCGGCAAGGTCTTTGTTGAATGGCGGCACGACGGTTGATTTCGCTCCTCGACCGGCAAAACCAATGGCTCCGACCCCCTGAATTTCACTGCACGCACGGACACAATCGCCGCAAAGAATACATTTATTCGGATCACGGACGAGCGAAAGACTGGATCGGTCAACCGGCTGCGATTTGAGCGTTCGTTTGAATCGGACTTCGTTGATGCCCAACTGTTTGGCAAGGGACTGCAATTTGCAATTTGTGTTTTTGGGACAGGTATTGCAGTCTTGATCGTGATTGGCAAGCATCAGTTCGAGAGCAACTCGTCGCATTGACCGGAGTTCTTCGGTATGGGTTTTGACTTCCATTCCGGCGGTGGGAGCGGTGGAGCAGGAGGCAACGATGCCGAGTCCTTTGACATCGACGAGGCAAAGCCGACAGGCACCGTAGGTACTCAATTCGGAGTGATAGCAGAAGGTTGGGATCTCGGTGCCGTTTTTTCGGGCGATTTCCAACAGGTTGCGTTCGTCGGTAAAGGCGACTTCTACGCCATTGAGGGTCAAAGTGTTTGCTGCGCTAGCCATATTAAACAGGTGGGGGGCTAAAAAACGAAAAGTACCGCTCTCCCAGTTCCCCCCATTGTACCAGTGAGTGTCGGTTTTTGCAACAGGGCGGTGCAATCCCGATTTTACGAATTTGTCAGGGAAGTACGTGTCAAATGTGCAATCAAACCATAGTCATCTTCAATGCTCATCACCCGAAATTGCAACGATTCGACTTGACACACATCGCCGGTACGCGGGAAACGTTCCAAAATCTCCCGAAGAAGCCCGCCGACTGTCAAACTCGAATACTGCCGAAAAGAAACGTTAAATTTGCGCTCCAGTGTCCGTAAACTTGTCAAGCCGGTCAGTTGCCAATGCTTTTCGTCAATTCGTTTCAATTCCCGATGATCCAGAAGTCCCCGACTGCGTCCCTGCTCCCGTGTAAAGAGAGTCGCAATAATGTCGTCAATCGTAATGATGCCAATCGTTTCGCCGAACTCGTTGACGACCACAGCAACCTGACGGTTCGACTGTTGCAGAAGGTCAAAAACTTCGGCAACCGACGTTGACCAAGGGACATAAATGACATCTTCAAACTGCTCTTCCCATGCCGTTTCCAACGCTGTAGCGGTCAATCGTGTCAGGCATAGTGCGGAGGCGATTTCGTCGGAATCGGGTTCCGTAACAAGACAATAACCGTTGCGGGGAAGCGTTCCGTTCAGTTCTGCCAAGATTTGTTCAAAGGAAATCGGCGGTTGGAACATCTGGAGCCAAGACCGGGGACACATCAATTCGGCGGCTTTCATCTCGGAGAGCGAAACGATGTTTTGCAATGACCGTTGCTCCCGTTTGAGCAAGGCGGCATCGTTGTTGGAAAGCGCAACGGCACGCTCCAAATCGCTCGCTCGAAGATAAGGCTCCGGTACGAAATGGGGAAAAAATAACCGGCGTGTCAGCAGATACAACAACGAAAGCACGGATAGAATCGGTTGCAATACCCGAACGAAAAAAGTCAGCGGAACGCAAATCAGCAGGACAAAAAACTCAGGGGCAAGAATACCGAGATTTTTCGGTAGCATATCACCAATGATGATCACCACCAAAAGCGTACCAACACTGATTCCCCAAGCGAGACTGCTCTGTTCGCCCAACTGAAATGTAATATAGGCAGAAATCGTAAAGAGCACTAAACAAACGACGAGGTTGCCGAGCAGAAGGGAATTGAGCAAGCGTTCGGGATTTTCAAGGAGTCGAAGGGCGATTTTTCCGACATGTCCCTTCTTGGCAAGCGCACCCCGATCGGTCTGACTGAGTGAAAAAAAAGCCGTCTCGCTTAATGAGAAAAAGGCGGAACACATCAGCAAGAACAACATGGCAACCAGTGCCGGTATGTGGGGGATTAAAGCATCCAATTCTTACGGTGAGCATTATACACGAAATTGGTTTATAATGTCAGTATCGCAATTTTTTTGATTAGGATCAAATGTCCGGTAACCCATTGACAAATTGATGCGATTGGAGTATCCTTTTTCTATGCTTGAAATCAAAAATTTGAAGAAATCCTATACTCTCCCCGATGGTGAAGATTTGCCGATCTTGGAGATACCAAAATGGGCAGTCGATGCAGGCGAACAAGTCGTCGTCGTAGGAGCAAGCGGTTGCGGAAAAACGACGTTACTCCATATCATTGCAGGAATTCTGCGTCCGACATCGGGACACGTTCTGATCGACGGCTGGGACACGCCGATTCTCACCGAAGCGGAACGAGATCAATTTCGGGCACGACGAATCGGTTACGTTTTCCAGACGTTCAATCTTTTGCAAGGTTTTACCGCTTTGGAAAACGTGATGATCGGTATGACCTTTGCCAGTGCGAAAAACGACAAACACCGGGCGAAAGACCTTTTGGACAAGGTGGGATTGGGACATCGATTGCATCATAAACCGGCACAACTTTCGGTCGGAGAACAGCAGCGAGTTTCGGTGGCGCGGGCACTGGCGAACAAACCGAAGTTGGTGCTCGCTGACGAACCAACGGCAAACGTCGATGTCGGCAACCAACAGCAGGTCATTGACATGTTGCGAAACACTTGCCAAGAGGAGGGAGTTGCCTTGATCTTGGTCACGCACGCTCCCGAAGTTGCCAAACAATTCAGTCGAGTCGATAAACTTGCCGAAGTCAATTTGGTCGTTTCCAAAAAAATGACGCAGGGTGCGTGAGACGGTTAATACGGTAAACACAAGAAAGCATGGGAAGCGATATGACCAACGAAACAAAACAACCGCCGAAACAAAAGAAACGTCCATTCTTAACGATGCTGGGCGTATTGTCTGTACTTTTACTCGTTGTCGTCATTGCAGTGATTGCCTTTCCGGGAACGATTTTGCGGTATGTTTTTTCCCGCGTCGAAGCCCAAACGGGTATAACCATCACGTTCGACAATGCCAATTTTTATCTTGAGGACGGCTCGTTTTTACATATCAGCGGATTGTCCGTCAAACGGCAAAATCATCCTGTTTGCAATTTCGATTTGAAAGCAGAAAGCGTGCGGATGCCCGCAATGATGCCCATCGACTTTTATTCTCCCGCACTGCTGATCACCGGTTTACACGGCACCGTTGAAAGAGTCGGTAACGAGGAAACGGACGAGGAGGAATCCGAAAAAATCGGCAACGATACGGCAGAGAAAAACGAAACTGGCATCCGAGCGGTCATGCTGGTTAACTCCGAAATTGATTTCATCGACCGGACACTGGAAAAACCGTTTCGGGCAACGATTCAAATCACAAATTTTCTCATCAGAATAGAAAGTTCGACATTGTTTGATCCTTACGCTTGCGGCGGAGCGGGACTGATCAGCACCGCAAAATTTGACATCACCTATAATGAACAGGGAGATCAGAAACAAAAGATAGGATTTACCGAAGTGCCGTTCGGTCTCGTCTCTCCCTACGCTCCGGTGCTGGATGACATTTTTGTTACCGGCAGCATGAACGTACAGATCAATGAAATGTCCGACGAGTTGCAGAAAAAACTACGGGTCAACATCTGGTTGCTGTCAGATTGCCAAATCAAACCGGCGAATGAAATTCTTGCGCCGGCGATTCAATCGGCACTGCGAACGTTAGACGAATCTCCGGCATCGGGATTGCATGATGCGAAAGGAAAAATCGAAAAATTGCGTGTTGCTTCGCTGTCGTTGCGTACCGAAGTGGACAAGGTCGCTCAACTTGTCGGAGCGGTTATTGCTCTTGCCCCGCGTGATGTTCGGGAAAAGTACGAAAACGCCAAAAATAAATATGACCAAATCACGAATGCTTACGACGAATGGAACACCAAGTTCGAGACGCTCCAACGGGACCTCGATCGAGTGAAAGTCAACATTATTGGGGATACATTCAAATACTTTATCGATCACAGCGTGCCGATTGAAATTGACTTGCAGGAAGTGGACGGTGAATGGCAATACGACGGATACGACGTGGTTGCCCGTTTGATTGAACGGAACTATCGGGCGATCATTGCCGCACAATATCAGCAACGCATTCAGGAGATCAATGAATCGGTCGAACGATTGCTTGCGCTGTAATACAAAAAGAGCGGCGGGCATACGCCCGCCGGTTTCCCCAAACCTCTCTTTTTATTGTACCGGGGGGCTTACGCCCCCCGCTCTTGCGCCGTTTTTTATCGACCTAACAGACTCAACATATAGTTCGGAATCTGGTTGGCAATGCCGAGCGTGTTCATGTTCGCCTGCACCAAAATCTGCGCCCGCGTCAGGTTCGACGTTTCCTCTGCAAAGTCGGTGTCCCGAATCTGACTCTCCGCTTCCGTCAGTGCCGACAACGTATCGTTCAACACGTTGATGTTGGTTTCCAACGTTGCCTTCTGCATTGTGCCCAAGCGTCCCCGGATCGACGTAATCGCCAAGAGCGACTCTTCGATAATTCGGAATGCCTTGTTCGTGTCCGTGAACAAGTCGGCATCCTGACCGGAACGAATCTGATTGAGCACTCCCGTCGCACCGCCGAGCAATACCGTATTGATACTGCGGATACCGAGCGTAATCTGTTGTCGGGACACGACATCGGGTCCGACTTGGAACGTTGCACCGCCTCCGTTGATCGAGAAACTCGTCGAAAATCCCGGTGTCGTACCGGCATTCTCGGAGAACGTAAAGTTCAACGCTAATGACGAAGTGTTCAACGAAACATTCAATCCCGTCCCCACCGCTTTGACACCGTTGATCAACGCATCCACGTCTTTACCATACGCCCGTTCGGTAGCGATTCCGTTTTCGTCCGACACGGTAAAGGTCGTGTCGCCGCCATCGAGGGCACTGGCTTGCACTTCGACAAACTGATCGCTGCCGTATTCTCTTGACCGGAAGATCAAATAGTAATCCGTGGCATCCGAACCGAAGAGCAATTTTGCCCCGTTCAGACTTCCCGGTGCCCCTGCTCCGCCCGTAGTTTGAAGCGTGTTGTCATCAGGATGGATCACACCGGTTCCATCGCCGAGTTGTTGAACTCGGAACAAGTTCCTCGTTTCGGGACGACTGTTGATCAACTGCTGAATATCGTTCGCAGTGGTGGTGCCGAAATTGACGTGAATCGTGATTTTCTTCGTCTTTTCATCGTAGATGAGTTTCAATCCCTTTTCGGTGGTGCTGTCCGGGTAAATCAAGTTACCGCAATCATCTCTCGGCAAACCGGTGTAGGAATCGTAATCGCACGGATTGTAGTTCGAGCCGGCAACCTGATTATCCGAAAAACGCCCCGTCAACGAGTTGTCGTTGATGTACTCAATGGTATATCCGTCCCATTCCGGTCCGAGATTTTTGGCAATCAACTGATACGATGAATTGATTCCCCGTTGCGAAGTCATAGTGCCTGTCGAATACTTGGAAATAAAATGCTGTTGTTCCGCATCGTCATTCCAACCGACAAACTGAATATCGTTGATAATCCACTCATCGCAATCTCCCTTTCGTACCGTCGGACCGAGAAGCCCGTTGCCGTAGGGGTCGGCACACTCATCCCAGACCGCTCCGGGCGGTCGGACAATGCTGGCACTGATGCCGTCAACAATAGCGGGATCGAGGGTACTCCACCATTTCACTAAATCCGCCGCCGTTGTGGTTACATTACCCGCCTTATCAGTGGCAAGGTGTACGGTAATGACGGCAGGTTCGATGAGCCCCCCCTTTGTTACGAGCGGACCATCTTTCACAAAATCAATTTGCTTACCGTCGGTCGATTGGACTGTATTATAGGCTTTCGCTACAAACAGTTTGCCGACAACCGGATCGTTGTTAATGAGGCGGACAATGTCTTCCTGTGTCGGGTGCCGATAGACACCGGGACTTGCAGCGTCCGGCGCACCGGGTCCCGGATTTTCGTCGGCAAGCCAAACCGTAACGGTTCCACCGAGATGTCCGCCGGTCTCTCCCGTATTGGCAATGCTCACAGCGCGACCGGCTGACAAACCAATGTCGGTAAACTTACCCGAACCATCGTTCATTGGGTCTTCCGAATAGGAAAGTTCCGCCGTGAAATTCACATTGGCTTTATTGATGGCGGCAATGATGTCGTTTGTCGTAACCTGATTGACCTTCGTGCTGTCAATCGAAATCCGAAGTTGCCCTGTCTTCGAGTCGAACGTAACAGTAACGGGATCAGGACTGGCATAGAAGTCATCGAGCATCATCACGATGTCCACGTTGTTGTACAGGTCGCCCCGTTCCGTAGCGGTAACGAAAAATGCGCTGTTCGCTACCGGCAAATTCGTCGTTGCATCAGTGAACGTTGCCTGTGCGTAAGCAAAGGAGGTGCCAGGGTCGTACTCGACCCAACCGTCGCGCCGGTCAACACCGTCCACGCCGCTGGCATCTTCGCCGATCCGCTTGAAGACGAACTGCACATCATCGTAATCCCCACCTTTCAGGACGGATGTAATTGTCAAACTTGCCCCGCTGTCTTGGGCGGTCAGAACGGCTTGTGCGAATCCTTCTTTGGCAGGAACCGTTGTTCGGTCAACGGAAAGTTCGCTGTTTGGACCATCGACGACGAACCGGATGTTCGGCGAGTTCATTCCGCCGAGGAATTGCAGTGCCGTTCCGTCGTTCGGATTGCCGTAGTAGGCAACTTCTTCAAATGTGGACACGGCAAACAAACCGTGATTACCCGGTGCGAGTTGTGCCGTGATGACCGGCGGACCATTGCCCAAATCGTAGTATTTGCCGAGAGCATTTTCGGCGGCGAGTTCGGCAATCATTTCGGGACACATGACCATTCCCCAGTACGCCGAGTTATTGAGTACGGTAACGAGTTCCGCTGCGGTGGTTACGACATCACCGCCGCTCACTCCGCCGCCGAACACTTGTTCAAACGCCGTCTTGGTATAAACGCGGCTGCCGTCCGTAGTGCCGTGTGCCACACCATTGGAATCATACCAACCGACCACTTTTCCGGTGCTATCGACAAAATAATCGTAGAGACGTATGAGTCCGGTGCCGTCGTTATCCACGGTCGATGTTACGGTGAACAGACTTGCCGCCCGCTCACTGCCGCGGGACAAGGGGTTCTCCAAATCGAACAGTCCGGCAATGTCATTGGCGGTGATGTCCCGAACGACTGCTCCCGCATTGACCACATGATTCAACGGCGGATTCGGTTTGTTTACGTTTGATTTGTAGGTAACATCTGCCAACGTGAGCCGATTGGTGTCGAGCAAAGTAGCCAAACCACCCGTCAAGGTATCTGCCGCCGTATATGTACTACCGGGTGAAGACAATGTTAGTTTCCCTATTCCCGCCGGTTTACCCGACCATGGTCCATTCAAAGCATCCTCAATATCCTGTAATGTTGATGGTGGTACGGCAGCACTGTCAAAAGTAACGGTCAGGATATTTCCGTTCTTTTCTACTTGGACTCCCACCGTACCTGGTATAGCCGGTGTATCGATAAATCGAATCTCGAAACCGTCCCATTTTGGATCGTCATGTGTGAATGCAAGGTCAGCTGTAGTTGTCCATGCACTCGACCTCGCCGGAACAATCGTCGTTATTGTTGAGGTATAGCCGTTTTCATCGACCCAGCGTAAGTTTCCTTCCAGCGGCAGTTGCGAGATGGGTGTGTAGGGAGTGCCAGAGGTATTTAGCCATCCTGCCCATGAAGTAGTAAAGTCCCTATTTGCTACGATATCTGGATCTCCGGGAACAATCGCATCTGCCCATCGAATGATGAACTCTTCTGCTACTGTGTCCGATGGGTTTAAGGTGTATCTTGCCCAAGCGTCGTCCAACAATTGTTGTATGTGCGTCCCGTGCGGATCGTTCAGTGCAATCAGGATGTCGTCATACGTCATGTTGGTGTCCGAAATCACGGTTACCATTTTACCGTCGAAGTTTATTTTAATCGGCGGTTCGTTTCTGGGAATGAGTGCCGATGGGGCTCCCGACGAGACGAACTTAATATCAAGGTTATCCCACGACTCGTCGGTGTGTTGCAGATACATTCCATCACCAACAAGAGTGGAACGTCCATCAGCCGAATACTGGAAGGGTCGATAGACACCCGAATTGGTGATCAGTCCCGACGGCGGAATAGCCGGTATTGCCGGGTCAACATCAATGTTTTGTGCATTGACCCAGTGGAGTCCTGTCGCAAGCAGTGTCGCAGCGTTCGTGTGGTCAACATGCGGCATGAGAGCGAACGCCCCCGGATTAAGAAGTGTCCAGTTCGACAGGGTGTCAGCGGGCGGATCAGCAAACGGATTGTTCAAGGCTTTGAGAATCTCCTCGAATGTGGCATCATCGTCCATTTGAACATTGATGTTTGTGCCGTCGAAGGTAATACTGACACTTCCGCCGGTCAGTCCCGTCTTGGAAAAATTGAAAGTGAACTTGTCCCATTGGCTATCGGTATGAGCAAGGTAGAAACTATCACCAGCGGGAATATTGGTTTTTGCCAGATACGTGCCGGTATTGATTGTCCGAAGCGAGGCACTGGCGAGGTTATCTGCACCGGTTGTTGCCGCAGCAGTAAACTGAAGGTTGCCTGTTATACCTGCTCCGCCATTTGCGGCATTAAGAGCCGTATGGAAACCACCAGGTGCAGCATCGAGGGGTCCCACGACGGCGGTCGAAGTCGAATCATTGTACCAGTAAAAATCTCCTACTCCCGCAGGTCTCTGACCTCCCCAACTACCATTGAGGGCAGTGAGGAGACTGTCGATGGTTGCCGTTGTCTGATTGTAAGTAACAGTAATGACGCTACCGCTGCGGCTGATGTCAGTAGTGGGGGCTGCTGGATTGGCATCAGCGACAAAGCGAAATTCAAACCCGTTGAATGCCGGACTGGTGTGGCGGAGTTGATAATCATCACCTCCGAACTCAAGGATGTATTGGGTCGATTCTGCCGTATCGGTTGAAGTAAAGGGGAAGCCGGAAAGCGAAGTCCCGTCCGCAGCAATCCAGTCGAAATGAGGCGGATCTAAGGGACCACGAGCATACTGCAAGTCTGCCCAATCGTTGATCCCTTTCAGAATATCCGTATAACTTGCAAGAGGTCCATAGGAAATCTTGAGTACCTTGCCTTCTGCGGCAGTGGTAATGCCCTTCCCCAGACTGCTGACTTGGGTGAATTCGAACGTCCAACCATCGAAGTTACTATTGCCTGCCGGAGCATCGTCATGGTAGAGATAGAGGTCCACTCCATCGACGGTTGCCACCGCCTGGAGGCTTTTTCCGACTGTTCCTGCCGTTGCGGTGGAAGCCAGCAACTTGGGGACATCGGGAACTTTCGGGGCACCGCTGACATCCGACCAGAACAGGTCTTTACCATTAAATGCGCTCGGTTTGCCGCCGTTCCAAGTCGGACCATTGATGGCATCGAGAATGTTGTCGTAAGTTGCATCCTTATCTGCGGTGATGGACAGGGTTTTTGTCATTTCGTCGTAAACGACGGTGACGTTGTTTCCCGGTACAGACGTGTTTTGGACAAAACTAAAGGTGATGTCATCCCAAATCGCATCCTTATGTGCAAGGTAGTTTCCATTGCTGATCGGTCTGGCAGTAATGCCCATTTGTTCCGGTACATCGGGACTCTTGGGCATTTTTCCGTCCGGCGGAAGTACGATGAAGAGCGAACCTGCCGCCCCGCCGCTATTGTGTGTGTTGCTGTTCACCGACTGACCGGGAGACCGGTACACCAATGAGACCTCGTTTAATTTCTTCGCGCCGAGAGACGGTTTGATTTCGAACGTACCGACCTGAAGAACTCCATTAGAATCGGTGTGTCGTTCCACTTTGAGTGCCTCTTGAACATCCTGCAACGTGGTGTTTCCATCGTTGTTGTAATAGATGGTGAGTGTTTTGCTCCCCTCAATCAAATTGCCGTAAGCGTCTAATTGTTCGGTATAGACAGCAGAGGCTCTGCGTCCGTTCAGAATCGAATCGCTGGCACTGGCGGACACAAACTGGATGTTGACGTTGTTGTGGTCGGAGCCGGTCGCTTTTGCCTGAATCGCAAAGTATTCTCCGACTCCCAAGTCAAACGCCAAACCTGTATCGTTAACACCGGTCGAACCAGAGCCGGGTACATTGCCGAACAGAGCGGTCGAACTGGTGCCGGAATCGCTGTAAAAAGCGTAGGGCATTCCTGCCGTACCGGTATTGTTGTTGTTCGTGTAAAAATTGGGGTCGGTCAACGAACCATCGACATAATAGATGTTCGCCCCGTTGTATTGTGAACCTTCAATGTTCGCTTCAAATTTAAGGGCGTTATTGTCCCGCAGTGGAACGAGTTTGCCGTTAACCATCGTCCAAGTGGTGTCGATGTCATCGGCAAAGGCAGCTTCGTAGGCTTCCGTTTGCAGATAGACGATAATCTTTGCCGGTGCGCCCGGATAGAGCGGCTCTTCATACATGACCTGAACGCCGTCAGAAGAACCCTTCACGTACTTGATTTCGACGTTCCCTGCATTGAGTCCTTCGAGACCAGCCCGAATAATCATGTCGTTATCCGTTCCGAGACTGCTAACGTAGAGCAAACCAGCAAGTGCATCGGAACCGACTTCGGCAATCACTCCGGTTCCGTCAGATCGTCCATTGACGATTTCGGCGATTTCGGCAACGGTTGCACCCTTTTCAAAGGTTGCCATATCGAAACCGTAGGTTCCCCCCCATCGCAAAATGATGGATTCGGCAAGAGCCGGTTGATTGTAGTACAGAGCGGCTTTCTCGGCGGCTTCCCGAACGTTGATGACCACTTCTGCCGGAGCATTGTTTTGAGGGAACGTAACCTGATGGACGGCAAGTCCTTTGAGGCTGTTCCGGTCAACACCGACGTAATTGAAGTCGAGTGAACCGTCGAGCAGTTTTTGCCCCATGAACGTGGTTTGGGCGGCAATCCGATCGATGGCATCGAGGGACGCATCGACTTGGAGTTGGTTGGCGTAAATCATTTCTTGACTCATTGCCCCGGTGTTGGCGGCTTCGGTGATGAGTCCACGAATATCGTTGAGCAGATTCGTTACTTCGTTAAGCGCACTGTCGGCAGTGGCAATCATCATGTTTGCCCGCTCGGTGTTTCGGATTGCCATTTTGATTCCGGCAATGTCGGAGCGGAGCATTTCGCTGGCGATGAGTCCGGCGGGATCGTCTTTACCGCTGTTGATTTTGAAACCGGTGCTGAGCCGTTCCAACGATGTTTGCAAGGCATTCATGTTTTTGCCGAGGTTTGCTCGGGCAATCATAGCGGGAACGTTGGTATAAATTCTAGTCACGAGTCAATCTCCTTTTTTATCGTTTAGTCTTATTGCTTCTCTTGTCCGTATCGTAAGGACGGAACGGATTGTGAGAAACAAGCCGGTATTCCGTTATTCAGTAATCGAATGGATTGCTCCGTGAATTTTAGAAATGTTAGATATTTTGGTAGTATGCGTTGTACCTGTTGTCCCTCTGTATCCGTTATGCGGATTGGTTAAGATAGGTAAGATAAGATTTTGGCAAAATGGGCAACTTGCGAAACATTTGCGGGGATTTTCCTCTTGTTTCTGCCGCTTTATTTTTCTATCATAGCGTTTGAATGACCGACATCGACACCAGAAAAATACCGCTCCCTATTGCCAAGCCGGAAATTTACGTTACCGGTTGGAATCGCCTTCTCCACCGATCTGTTGAGGTTGACGTGCGTTCCGATCTGCTCAAACCACTGCCGCCCGTCCGAATTGCCGCTTCCGGCACCGTTAGTTCCCGAGTCCGAGTGCATTCCCGAAGTTGGTTTTTCACCCCCCCCGACGATGAAATAGACGGCAGCAGAGAGCCGGCGACTGTGTCGCCGGAAACTGAAGACGACATTCTGCTCTTCAAAAAAGACACGAAACCGTGTACTCGAATCCGCGTTCCGAATGATACCATCAAAATACGGGATCGGCTCAATTACATTTTGCAGCCGCCGATTGAGTCGATTTTGAACCTGCCGACATTGGATATGCCGAATGAACCCTTTCCGTTTCAGCGGCAGGGAATCGGCTTTCTGTACAGTGCGCACTTTGCAATTCTCGCCGACGAAATGGGACTCGGCAAAACGATGCAGGCAATCACGACGATTCGGTTGCTCCTCCGCACCGGTGAAATCCGCAGTGTGTTGCTCGTATGTCCCAAACCGCTCATCACGAACTGGCAGCGAGAATTTGAAATGTGGGCACCGGAAATCAGTGTCAGTCTCATTGACGGTTCCCCCGTCCGAAGAAAATGGCTTTGGCAGTTGCCCAGCATGCCGGTGCGGCTTGCCAATTACGAACTGCTCAACCGAGATAGGGAATTTTTCGACCTTCCCAAAGGGGAACATTTTACTCCCTTCGATTTGGTCGTCCTCGATGAATCGCAGCGAATCAAGAATCGTGGCAATGCCACGTCGGAGGCGGCACGGGCAATTCCTCGCCGCAGGAATTGGGCACTCACCGGTACGCCGGTCGAAAATTCGGCGGAAGACCTCGTGGGCATTTTCGAGTTTCTCTCTTCCGGTTTTTTGAAATCGGGACTCAAGCCGACCGAAATCTGCAACGTCGTCGGTGACCACATTTTGCGTCGAACGAAGAGCGAAGTGTTGCCGCAACTTCCTCCCAAACTGATCCGGGATGCTCTGCTGGCGTTGACTCCTGAACAAGCCGAAACGTACAGAATGGCGGAAGACGAAGGAATTTTGCGATTGTCGGCGGCGGGAGAAGAGGTTACAATCCCACAGGTTTTCGAGTTAATTCTGCGTTTGAAACAGATTTGTAACTTCGATCCGGCAACGGGAGAAAGTGCAAAATTGCAACAACTGCTTGCCGATTTAGAAGAGATCGCCCAAAGCGGACACAAGGCTATCGTTTTTAGTCAGTGGGTCGAAACGTTGTACCGGCTCAAAGGTGCGCTGGCACGCTTCGGCATTTCGGAATATCACGGAAACATACCGAGCAACAAGCGGGATGACATGATCCGTCGATTTCGCGAAGACAAGGATATTCACGTAATTTTGATGAGTTACGGGGCGGGCAGTGTCGGACTCAATTTACAGTTTGCCGGTTATGTTTTCCTGTTCGACCGTTGGTGGAATCCGGCGGTAGAGGATCAAGCGATTAATCGGGCGCACCGGATCGGGGCGTCGGGGGC
>Ga0082212_10003888_pt1 | contig 20996 bp, 22 predicted proteins | sample TergutNt197P3_FD_71548 | JGI IMG/M metagenome (GOLD analysis project Ga0082212, IMG submission 71548) | Neocapritermes taracua P3 segment gut microbial communities from Petit-Saut dam, French Guiana - Nt197 P3 | ecosystem: Host-associated > Arthropoda: Insects > Digestive system > Gut ... | reverse complement strand
CCAATTGGAGTTTTTCTCGGCGCAGGTTTAATTTGTCCTGCTCCATTTGTACGCGGGTGTTGCGGAGCCAATTCTCTTTTTCGGCCAATTGCGCCTCGCTGTCTAAGATTTGCAAACTCAACATGGGGTTGGTGAGGCGGGCAATCACTTCACCCTGTTTGACCATGGTGCCCTCTTCGATGAGTTTTACCTCAACCATCCCCCCCTCTATGGCGCTCAACTGAATCACGCTGATGGGCTGCACCTGTCCGTTAAGGCGGATATAGTCGTTAAACCACCCTTTTTGCACCTTTTCTATGCTTACCGTCCGCGCTTCGATGCGCAAGGTAGAGGAGTGGTCTCCAAAAATGAGCCAACCAATAAAGAGAAGGGCGGCGATTCCACCCAAAATATAGGGGATATGCCTCTTTTTTAATCCTTTCTTTTTTTCGATAATCTTGTCCATGATATGTACTTTTTTAATTTAATAAATCAACAGTGGTTAACGGCATACCCTCGTAATAGGCCACAATGCGGCGTTGGGCGTTCATTTTCATAAGGTTTCCGATGGTTTCGACCTTGGCGGACAACAAAAGGTTGGCGCTGGTATAGAGGTCTAAAACCGAAATCAACCCCTCTTCGTGTTTTTTCTGATTCACGTCGTAAGCTAACGCTCTGGCCCGTTCTTGCTTTACAGCCAAATCATAGGCATTTACCGATGCGTTCAAATCCTGCACCGCCCTCTGTACTTCTTTATAGACCTCCTGCAACAAGTCATCGTGGTTGGCCTCGGCAATGCGGAGGCTCTGCTTGGCGCGCTGTACATTGGCCAGGCGACTCAATCCGTTAAAGATGGGGATGCGCAAACTCAGTTCTACATATTCGGATGCGTTGTTGGATAGTTGCGTACCAAAGGGGATGACGGAACCGGTCTCCATATTTTTATAGGTATTGTAAAAACGAGAAGAGATGCCTGCACCTACGGAGAGGCTGGGAAGGAGGCTGCCCCGCTGTACCGATAGCCTTGCCTTAGCCTGCTTTACCGCTAATTGGGACGATTCACTTTGTGGAAGCCGCTCTAAAGCAACTATATACAGAGAATCTGCACGTACTGTAGCGCTGACGATTTGGCGCAACTCTTCGGGGGTTGCTTCCATGGCCAAAGGTTCATCCACAGGATAACTCATCTTCCTTTTGAGATTCATCATGGCGACTTCGTACCCATTTTCGCAATTGATTAGGTAATAAGCATCTGCTGCCTCTTTGGCCTCCGCTTCGGCAATGTCGGCCTTGGCTTTTAGTCCCAAATCGACTTGCCGCCTCATGCGCGCCACCTCTTTGGCGCTTAGTTCTATTTGCTCTCGCGCCAGCGTTACCAAGCCTTTGCGGTAGAGCGCTTCGTAGTAGAGGTGCAAAATCTCTATCGAAAGATTGTCTGCTGCCATTTGGGTATCCTTACGCCCCTTTAACTTTCCGTATCGTTCATAACGAATCGTGTTGATGTTGGTTAATCCGGCAAAGAGGGGCATCGAAGCGCCCATATAGTAACTGCTGCTAAAATTTTGAATGTTGTTGTAGGTGTTGGTTTCGGGATCAAGCGTCCGTCCAAAATTATACCCTCCGCCTGCACCCGCCGATACACCGGGTATAAGATTGAGTTGAGCATCGCGCAGATTCAACTCCTGTATGCGGTTGTTTGCCTGCTGCACTTCCATAAGAGCGCTGTGCGTTACGGCATAATCGATGCACTCCTGAAGCGTCCACGTGGTTTGGGCGCGTGAAGTTGTAGCGGCGACAAGGAGAAAGAAAAGGGTCGAAATAGAGATTCTGTACATGGCACATAAATTTTTATGCCAACCTAAATGGCTAAACCCGTGCCAAAAGTATTAAATCGCTAAAAATGAGCGAAATTTTAAGAAAGGCAACCAGAGAAAGTGTAAAATATTTTGACAGTGGTGTGTAGAAATTAGACAGAAATTCGCTCGTACCATATCATATGATCACGACTTGTATGAAACAGGGCTTCCACTTTTACGATTTTATCTTGCTCATTTATCCGGTAATGTACCAAATACGGAAATTTCTCAATGCGTACACACCTTATATCATCATACCTTACAGCGTACTGTAGTGCTGCAATAGAAAGTCTTTTTGTCTGCTCTTTGACGCTTTTAAAAAATCTGTCGCCCAAACCCTCACTTCGTTCATTGTACCAGTCAACAGCCTGAGCAATATCATCAAAAAACTCCGGATTATATTCAACCCTGAATCTCATCCCCGAACAGCCATTTTACGTTCAATATCACTCCACAAAAGATAACTGTTGGGGCTATCTTCATATTTTTTTATCCGTTCCCGTACGATTTGTTTGTGTTTTTCCGGAATGACGGCATCATCTATATTTTTTTCACTCCATAAAACTTCGCCAAGTTGCTGTTTTTCGGAAGGAGAAAGTTGCCTTACAATATCTACAACCTGTTTAAAATTAAGAGGTACATTCAATTGAACAGATGCTGTATGCATGATATAATATGTTTTAAATACACCACAAATATAGGCTTTTTTCAAAAATTATTCCTACTTTCGTATTTTATTTGCAGTATGACCCCAAAAGGCACCCTCTTAGTAGTCGATGACAACAAAGCGATCTTAGACGCCGTTTCCCTCTTGGGACGCAGCGTCTTTGCCAAGGTGATCACCCTCCCCTCCCCCAACCGCATCCCCTCCCAATTAGAGCAGGAACCCATAGACGTGGTGTTGCTCGACATGAACTTTTCTGCCGGAGTCAATTCGGGCAACGAAGGGTTATACTGGCTTAAACGCATTTTAGAAAGCCATCCGGACGTTCCGGTGGTACTCTTTACCGCTTATGCCGACATCAATTTAGCGGTAACAGCAGTAAAAGAGGGGGCTTTTGACTTTGTAGTTAAACCGTTTGAGAATGCAAAACTCACCGCCACCCTCCTCTCCGCTTTGCAGTTACGCCATTCAAAATCAGAAGTTAAACAACTTAGAGAACACGCAGTCGCCTTAAAAGAGGAACTCAACTCCGAGCAGGCGGCAGTATGGGGCGACTCCCCCGCCATACAGGAGGTACTCCAAACGATAAGGCAGGTAGCGCCCACTCAGGCAAACATTTTGATTACCGGAGAAAACGGATGCGGAAAAGAAGTGATTGCCAAAGAATTGCATCGCCTTTCGCTACGCCGGAAAGAGATTATGGTAAGCGTCGATATGGGAGCCGTAAGCGAAACCCTCTTTGAGAGCGAACTCTTTGGCCACCTCAAAGGGAGTTTTACAGACGCCAAAGAAGACCGCGCCGGCAAATTTGAGGCGGCCAACCACGGCTCTCTCTTTTTGGACGAAATCGGAAACCTGAGTTATCCTTTACAGGCCAAACTGTTAGCCGCCATTCAAAACCGACAGGTTACCCGATTGGGTTCCAACCGCCCCATCCCCATAGACATCCGGCTCATTTGCGCCACCAACAAAGACCTCCGCGCCATGACGGCTCAGGGACTCTTTAGGGAAGACCTTTTGTACCGGATCAATACCATTGAAATTGCCCTCCCCTCCCTCAGGGCGCGAAAAGAGGATATTGTTCCTTTGGCAGAGCATTTTTTACGGCAATATGCATCCAAATACGGTAAGAGCCAACTTATTCTCACCGAACAAACCAAGGCCAAATTTCGAACTTATGGCTGGCCGGGCAATGTGCGCGAACTCCGGCATACCATAGAAAAAGCGGTCATTTTGTCCAACGGAGCACACCTTATTGTTCCCGACTTTATGCAGGTGGTTCAAAACAGTATGGAAGAGGAAACTTTAGAAGAAATGGAACTCCGAATCATCAAAAAAACGCTATCCCAATACGGCAGCAACCTCACCGCCGCGTCCGCAAAATTGGGCATTACCCGCCAGACTCTCTACAACAAAATGAAAAAATACGGATTCTAAGCCTGCATCTATGGACAAATCCTTTCCCTTTAAAGTTGTTCTACTCCTGCTCGCTATGCTCTCCTGCTGTGTAGCAGGTGTTCATTTACTCTATACGGGGCAGTACGCGGGAGGTTGCGGATGTTTTACAGTTATGTTGCTCTTGGTTTCGGTTTTATATAAATCCATCAAACAGGTGCATAAAAAGGTGGACTATTTTATCAACGCCATAACTTATGACGACTACGCCTTTCGGTTTCCCGTCAAAGATAAAATCGGGAGCGGCACCGCCGATTTGAGCCGTCAACTCAACCGCGTCAAAGAGGTGATGCAGCAAAAACGGCTGGCCATACAGGAACAGGAGAAATACTACGAAGTTCTTATAAACAAAATCAATGCGGGCGTACTCTTGGTGAATGAGTCCGGCCACGTCCTACAGGCAAACCAAACGGTATTAACGCTCTTGGGGCGGGAAGTTTTTACCCACCTGCATCAATTGCAATCCTCCATACCGGAACTCTACGCCATTTTGCACTCCATCCGTTCGGGAGAACAACACAAAGTGGTATTTTCCAACGAAAGAGAGCAAATAGAACTCTTGGTGCAGGCTTCTTTGGTTGCTTTGCGTAACCAAAAACTCCGGATTATAATCCTCAACGACGTCCGCCAACTGTTGGACGATCAGGAGATGGAAAACTGGATCAAACTCTTTAGGATATTGGCGCACGAAATCATGAACTCCATCGCGCCCATTACCTCTTTGAGCGACAGTTTACTTCAATTACAGGACGACCCCGAATCCGCCGACACGCTAAAAGAAGAAACGGTAAACGGTTTGCAACTGATCCACGAAACGGCCAAAGGGCTGACCTCTTTTGTATCTTCTTACCACCGCCTTTTACGGGTGCCTGCACCACAAGTAGCGCTGTTAGAAGTATCCGATTTTTTAAACGGCATTGTAGTGCTCAGTAGCCACCTCCCCTATTTTGACCACATCCATTTCAATATAGAAGTGGCTTCTGATGCGCCGCCTCTGTATGCAGACGAAAACCTGTTGGGACAAGTCATGATTAACTTGGTAAAGAACGCCGTACAATCTATAGAAAGCGCAGGTATGACACAAGGAATCATCCATTTGCATTACAAAAAAAATTCCGAAAGAGGATCTGTATTAGAAGTATTCGATAATGGCCCTGGCATAGCGCATGAGTTGTCCAATCAAATCTTTATGCCCTTTTTTACCACCAAAAGCGAAGGTTCGGGCATTGGTCTGAGCATTGCCCGTCAGATTATGCGCGCCCACGGAGGACGCATTCAGGTGCAATCAATGCCCGGGCAGATGACTAAATTTAGCCTCTATTTCCCGTTTATAGAAAAGTAATTAAAAAAACACTACCTTTATCACAATAAAAAATATCCGAATGAACACAAAAAACAAAACCGTACTGTCATGTACTTGTCTCATGCTCACGATTACCACCATGGGACTGAACCTGCACGCTCAGGACTGGCCGCAATGGAGAGGCATCCATAGAGACGGAATCAGCGGGGAAAGAGGCCTCAACCTCAATTGGTCTTCTAAACAACCTACCCTGCTTTGGACTTTCAGGGAGGCAGGTTCGGGATACTCCTCCCCCACCATTGTGGGTACAACCCTCTATTGTCAAGGCGGAGCGGATGGAAACGATTTTGCGTTTGCATTAGACACCCAAACCGGTGCCCTCAAATGGAAACAAAACCTTGGTTTTGAACATATTTCCTTTCAAAACCGAGGCAATGGACCTCGCGGGTCGGTAACGGTGGATGGAGAGAAACTCTATCTAATTCGTTCAGACGGAGTTATTCACTGCCTTTCGGCTACAGACGGCAAAATGATTTGGCAGAAAGATTTTGTAAAAGATTTTGGCGGTAAAATGATGTCTGATTGGGGATACAGCGAATCTCCCTTAGTCGATGGCAACTTAGTAATATGTACGCCCGGAGGAAGCGGAGGAATGATGGTAGCACTCGACAAAAACAGCGGTGCCTTAGTGTGGAGGTCAAAAGAGTGGACAGATGATGCAGGCTACTCCTCTCCCATTGTTGTAGAAGCAGATGGAGTGAGACAATATGTACAACAATCCGGAAAAGGATACGCAGGCGTGTCTGCCTTAGACGGAAAGTTGTTGTGGAGATTTGGGGTGGATGCGTACAGAACCGCCATCATTCCCACACCCATCTCTCTCGGCAATATGGTTTATATCACAGCCGGTTACAACGGAGGTAGTCACCTTCACCGCTTAACAAAGTCGGATTCAGGATGTAATGCAGAAACTGTATATTCTAACAAGAATATGGTGAATCAGCATGGCGGCGCCGTACTGCTAAACGGATATGTCTATGGTTTTTCGGAAGGCTTGGGATGGACCTGCCAAAATTTTTCAACCGGAGAAGTGGCTTGGAGGGAGCGGAACAACGATGTTTCCAAAGGTTCTCTGATTGCCGTGAATAACCGCCTGATTCTTCAGAATGAACGAGGAGGAATGCTCACAGTGGTAGCTGCTTCACCCGAAGGATGGGAGGAGTATGGCCGGATGGAGTTTCCGGAACGTACAAAAATTGCCACACAAGACAATATGGTGTGGACACACCCCGTTGTTTCACACGGAAAACTCTATGTTCGGGATCATGACTTGCTTTTCTGCTATGATCTAAAATAACGGACACTTACAGAAACCCAAAAAGATAAGGCCGCTCTGCACTCTCGAGCGGCCTTATCTCTTTCTTTGTGATCCAAAAAGTTTCTTACTCTTCGCAGCAACCTCCGCAATTCACCTCTCCACATCCTCCACATCCTTCCTCACAACCTCCGCAACAAGTATCGGCCGCTTCGGCACAACAAGAGTCAACGGTTTCGGTAGCAAATGCTTGAGAGGAGTTTCTACTTGCATTATTACCACAGGCAGCCAAACAAAAAGCGGCTCCAAGGATGAAAACAAACGTAATTTTTCTCATTTTCATTTAATTTTATAGATTGGATAAATAATTATTTGAGTGCAAAGTTACACAACTTTTTTAATTCTGCAAAATTTTTGAACCGAGTAATGATAAATATTCTCCTTATTTGTATCTTTGCACACATGAGACTCTTCCTTATAGCCACACTCTCTCTTTTTGCGCTGATCATTGACTACTGTTTCTATGTCAACATTACCAAAAGAGCCAAACATCACCGTATAAGGCAATGGGTACCTCAGACCTACCTCGGATACGCCATTGCGGTAGATATCTTCATCTTTGCCTTCATCTTTCTGCGCTACCGATGGCCCTTTTACGGCCCTAATTCCATATCCCCTTTACCACTCTGGTTGGCGTGGTTCTTTTTCCTGAATACAATACCTAAATGCGCTTATTTTTTGTTTTTTATAGTGTCGAAACGTGTTGGAAAAAGGGTCGGGAAATTGTTGCGTAGATCAGGTGAAATCGTTGCCCTGTGCCTTGTTTTTCTCCTGATAAAGGGAGCCTTATACAACACTCGTCACTTTGAGATCAAAGAGATTGCCATTGAGTCTCCCAAGATTCCACACTCTTTTGAGGGCTATCGAGTGGCGCTCTTTAGCGACATACATCTGGGAAATCTAAGCGGTCAAAAGTCCTTTCTCTCTCAGTTTGTTCGGCATGTTCAACATCTCAAACCTGATATTATTCTTTTTGCAGGCGATTTGGTGAATATGTATGCCAATGAAATTACTCAGGATGTGCAGGTTATCCTTTCACAGATGAGAGCACCTGACGGGGTGTTCAGCGTATTGGGAAATCACGATATGGGAGCATACATCGGGAGGCGGGCAGAAAAAATCGCCTCATTACCACGCGATTCTATTGCTCGGAAACAGCAAGAGGAGATTGTAAAACGGATGCATGAAATAGGGTGGCGAGTGTTGCAAAACGAATCAATTCTAATAGTGCGCAAAAACGATTCAATGGGATTGTGTGGTGTGTCTTACCCTCCCATTCCACCCCTCTTTTCCGAATCGCTAACAGATTTCGACCCTGTGCTTGCAACACAACAACTTGATATTTCAAATTTTAATATGATGCTCTGCCACACACCAAAGGTATGGGAAGATATGGGCGATTCTCCTGCGCTTAAACAAATGGACCTCATGTTGAGCGGGCATACACACGCCATGCAGATGAAGATTGAGATAGGCTCTCGAAAATGGTCTCCGGCCAAGTGGTTCTACCGTTACTGGGGAGGACTTTACAAGCGTGATAGCCGATATTTATATGTAAATGAAGGATTAGGATATGTGCTTTATCCCATGCGGATAGGCGGAAAACCCGAAATCACAATCATTACACTCATCGCCAAATCCAATAATTACACAGAACAGATGCTATGATTCGCTTCTCTTTAAAAAATAGTACAGTACGGACGCAATGGATCGCGTCTGTATTATGCCTTTCCTCTCTCTTTTCAAACCCTCTACACGCACAACTCTCCATTGAGCGATGTCAAGAGTTGGCAAGGGCAAACTATCCGATGATTCAACGATACGCCATTATTGAGCAAACATCCGCCTTTAATGTATCCAATGCCGGTAAAGGTTATTTACCTCAAATTGCGTTGAATGCAAAGGCGTCTTACCAATCTGATGTAGTCTCGCTACCCTTTCAAATTCCCGGCATTCAAATAGACGGACTTCCCAAAGATCAATATGCGGCTACATTGGACATCTCGCAATCTATTTGGGATGGTGGCATTGTTCGGAGTCTAAAAGAGATCACAAAGGTCGAAGAATCCATAGAGCAGGAGCAACTGAACGTGGAAATGTATGCTTTGGAAAAGCGCGTGAACCAATTTTTTTTTGGTATTTTACTCTGGGTGGCACAGTTAAATCTAAACCGCTTGTTGCAGGACGACCTGCAACGCCATTACAAAATGGTTGAAGCGTGTGTGGCCAATGGAGTGGCCAGCCGTACCGATTTGGATGCAGTATCCGTAGAGCAACTTAGAGCGCAACAAATGTATCAACAACTTTTTGCAGGCAAAGCAGCCTATATGGAGATGCTTTCTGTGGTGATTGGGGAGAGGATTGGCGAATCGGATACGTTGGTAAAGCCAAGTCCCATTCCTGTCGGATTATTCAACCGTGTCAATCGCCCCGAACTGAAACTCTTTGAGGCGCAAAACAGATTCTTTGAGACGCAAAAGAACACCATAACATCAAGTTATATGCCGCGTTTTCAACTATTTGTACAAGGTGGAATTGGAAGACCCGGGCTGAACATGTTAGAGAGAAGTTTTTCGCCTTTCTACATCGGGGGTGTCAGAATGAATTGGAACTTTGGAGCACTTTACACCCAAAAGAATGACCGCCAAAAGATAAATCTGGCGCAACAAAATGTCGAAATCCTCAGAGAAACATTTCTTTACAACACCCGTCTTGAGATCACGCAGCAAAATACCCAAATTGAGCGCCTTCGCAGAATAATGCAGTACGATGACGAAATCATAACCCTCAGAGAAAATATTCGTCGCTCGGCAGAGGCAAGGGTGGCCAACGGTACCCTCTCCGTAACAGAATTACTGCGCGAACTCAACGCGGAAAACATAGCCAAACAGGAAAAGGTTTCACACGAAATAGAGTTATTGACATCAATATACGATTTAAAGTTTTCCATGAATTAAGTACATTTAATAAATAAGAAAACAATTTAATAACAAAATATAATTTAAATAAAAATTGATGAAACTTTTTCACAAATTGGTACCCTGCTTCGCCTTGGTTTTGGTTGCTTCGGGCGTCTCCGCGTGTTCGGAAAGAGGGCATCGCAACACAAAAGCAGACGCTTCCGGAGTGTTCGAAGCCACCGAAGTGGTGGTTTCGGCACAGGCAACGGGTGTTATTCTGGAGTTGGACATCCGTGAAGGTGATTGGACAGATGCAGAACTAACAATTGGCTATATTGATACTGTCCCGCTGTACCTTAAAAAGTTACAACTTTTGGCAAATATTCAGGCGGTGGAAAGCCGCATGAGTGATATTCCCAAACAGGTAGCAGCGACCAAAGAGCATATCGCTGTACAGAGGCGTGAATTGGAACGATTCCAAAGCTTGGTCAGCGCTAATGCAGCCACACAAAAGCAAGTGGACGACATCATGTCCTCTATTAACGTATTAGAGAAACAATTAGCCGCACAAACCGATCTATTGCAGAGTGGAAACAAAAGCCTTAATCTGGAACGATTGGCGTTGGAAATGCAGGTGGCGCAACTTGATGATCAGATATGCAAAAGCATCATTTCCAGTCCAATAAATGGAACAGTCCTCGCCAAATATGCTGAACGGGGCGAAGTGGCTGCCCCCGGGAAGGCGCTCTTTACGGTGGCAGATATGGAGCATATCTATCTGCGGGCGTATATCGTTTCGGAACAACTCTCTCAAATGAAATTAGGGCAAAAGGTAACGGTAACGGCCGACTTTGGAGAGAAAGAGCGAAAAACGTATGAAGGCGTGGTGAGTTGGATATCAAGCCAAGCGGAGTTCACTCCCAAAAACATCCAAACCCGAAACGAGCGCAACAACTTAGTCTATGCCGTCAAAATTGCTGTTCAAAATGACGGCTACCTCAAGATTGGGATGTATGGAGAAATCAGGATATGGTAATGCATATATGTTACCGTTAGCCGTAAGCAGACTATAATGGTGTAAAGAATTGTGTAAGAAACTGTTTCTAAATATTATTAATAAGAGAAGATGAAAAAATTAGCGTTAATGATTATTCCTGCATTGATTTGCGGAGTAGCGTTTAGTAGTTGCGGTAACAACGACGCAACCCATGACAACAGAAAAGTAAAAAGCGTGGAAGTATTGACATTAGGTACGTTCCACTTCAATTTTCCCAATCTTGATGTAAAACAGACATCTGAAGAAGATCAAATTGATGTACTTTTGCCCAAACATCAAAGGGAAATCGAACTTATTGTTGAAAAATTGCTTCGATTCCGGCCCACTGTGGTTGTGGTTGAAATCGATCCTGATTACCAAGGTGAAATAGATTCGCATTACAATGATTATTTATTGGGTACTTACACACTAAGGAGAAACGAAAGTGAGCAAATCGGGTTTCGAATAGCAAAGGCTATGGGGTTAAAAAAACTTTATTGCGTGGACGATTACGGCTTTGGGAGTCACTACCCACACATCATTAATATTTTTAGCAATGAGGAGAGTGAAGAGTATGCTGCCTTAGTCAAAGCATTTGAAGATGATGCGATTTCTCCATTAAATTTTGATAAAAAAAGCATATTTAAGACAAACGGCATACTCGCAGAATTGATACAATCAAATGATGAAGAAAACATCAAAAAAGATTTAGGCAACTATTTGCTTGACATTTTTAAGCATGAAAATGCTCCATACGACTTTACGGGAGTTGATGTTCAAACAGGAAGATGGTTTGGTCGAAATCTACGAATATTCAGAAATATTCAACGTATCGAAACTACTCCTTCGGACAGGATTTTGGTAATATTCGGAAGTGCACATCTAAACATCTTAAACTATCTGTTTGAATGTTCGCCTGAATATACTTTAGTAAAAACAAATGATTTTTTAAGGAATTGAATATGAATAAATTTCGTCAATCAACAAGTGGTTTAGCTTCGCTGCGACTTCTTGGGCAAGTGAGATTGTAATGGATCTAATGTTCGAAAATAATAGAATAACACTGTAGTTGTCAGACATGGTCAATGCCCAACACATCATCAAAAGTTACGGATCGGTGCAGGCGCTCAAAGGGGTGAGTTTTGAGGTGACCAAAGGGGAGATTTTTGGAGTGATTGGCCCCGATGGCGCAGGGAAAACGACGTTGATTCGAATTCTTGCCACCCTTTTGTTGGCAGACAGCGGAAGCGCAACGGTAACGGGGGTTGATGTGGTAATGGGGTACAGAGAGGTTCGGGGAAACATAGGATATATGCCGGGTAGATTCTCGCTCTATCAAGATTTGTCGGTTGTTGAAAACTTGCAACTCTTTGCAACGGTTTACCACACCTCCATTGAGGAAAATTATCATTTGATAAAGGATATTTATCAACAAATTGAACCTTTTGCACATCGAAAGGCAGGAAAACTATCGGGCGGAATGAAGCAAAAATTGGCCTTGAGTTGCGCCCTGATACACAAGCCAAAAGTGCTCTTTTTGGATGAACCCACCACGGGAGTCGATCCCGTTTCTCGAAAAGAGTTTTGGGAGATGCTCAAAAACCTCAAGAAGCAAGGCATCTCTATTTTGGTCTCAACGCCCTATATGGACGAAGCCACGCTTTGCGACCGCATTGCGTTGATTCAGGAGGGTCGTTTTTTGCAGATTGATACTCCCCAAAATATGGTGAATCAATTTCCCAAACCCCTTTATGCCATCGAATCTTTGAACAATTATCAACTGCTGCAACAGTTAAAAAGGGATCCTTGCGTGGAGTCGGTCTATATCTGCGGCGATTTGCTGCACTGCACTTTTATGGGAGATAGAAATCCTTTTGACATGGAAAGAGTAACTCTTGACGGTGATCGATTCGCGCACAAAGAGATCCCTCCCACCATTGAAGATTGTTTTATCCGACTCATGAGCCAACATTCTCATTCGACAACCTTAAAAAAACAACCGCAAAGAGTATGAACACTATAGAAGTAGAACAACTCACCAAAAAGTTTGGCCACTTTACCGCAGTGGATCACATCTCCTTCTCGGTGGCCAAAGGAGAAGTGCTTGGCTTTTTGGGTGCCAACGGAGCGGGCAAAACAACCGCCATGAAAATGTTGTGCGGATTGAGCAAGCCCACATCGGGGCAAGGCCAAGTGGCCGGATTTGATATGACGCGACAAAGGGAGCAGATAAAAAAGAGGATTGGGTACATGAGTCAAAAATTCTCACTCTATGAAGATTTAAAAGTGTGGGAAAACATTCGGCTCTTTGCCGGAATATATGGCGTACCCCCCAAAATGATCGCACCCAAAACAGACGAGATGTTGTATCAATTAGGGTTCTCCTCCGAAAAGAACACCTTAGTAAAATCTTTACCCTTAGGATGGAAACAAAAACTCGCCTTTTCGGTAGCCATTTTTCACAACCCAACGATTGTCTTTTTGGACGAACCCACCGGAGGGGTTGATCCCCTTACAAGACGACAGTTTTGGGAGATGATCTACGAAACGGCAGAGAGGGGAATAACGGTATTTGTAACCACACACTATATGGACGAAGCGGAGTATTGCCACCGCGTTTCAATGATGGTGGATGGACGAATAGAGGCCATAGGAACGCCAAAAGCGTTGAAACAAAAGTATGGGGCAAAAAGTATGGATGAGGTATTCAGGAAGTTGGCTCGAGGGATGAATTAGGATCCTAATCAAGTTCAAAACGAAAAACATTATCACAAAATGGAAGATACTTCGACAGGCTCAGTATCCGGAAGATAGTTCAAAACGAAAAACATTATCACAAAATGGGAAAAAGAAGGCAGTTGTTCGCATTTATTCAAAAAGAGTTCCGTCATATTTTTCGGGACCGACGATCCATGATGATATTGTTGGGAATGCCCATTATTCAAATCATTCTCTTTGGGTTTGCCATTAGCAACGAACTCAAAAATGTTTCGGTGGCGGTATTTGATCCCTCCAATGATCCTGCTACCCAAAGAATCATACATCGAATAGATGCCAGCGAATACTTTAGCGTAAATTTCTTTACGCAACATCCAAAAGAGATGGAAACGCTTTTTCAAGAGGGGAAGGCGGAGTTGGAGATTCTTTTTGTTGATGGCTTTGAAAAACGGCTTCACCATACAGGAGATGCTGCCATTCAATTGCTTGCAGATGCAACAGATCCAAATCAGGCCTCCATGATGGTGGGGTACGCCTCCAACATTATAACCGCGTGCGCAAGTGAGTGGATGGAGGAGTACCACATTCCCATTCACATTGTGCCTGAAGTGCGGATGTTGTACAACCCAAGTATGAAGAGCGCCTTTAACTTTGTACCCGGCGTTATGGGACTTATTTTGATGTTGCTGTGCGCCATGATGACCTCCATTGCCATCGTGCGTGAAAAAGAGATGGGAACCATGGAGGTGCTGCTTGCCTCTCCCATGAAACCGGGCGCAGTGATTTTTTCCAAAGTGATCCCCTACTTTACCCTCTCTGTGGTTAATTTAATCACCATTTTGCTCCTTGCTGTGTTTGTGCTGGGAGTCCCCGTTTCGGGGAGCCTTTTTTGGCTCACAATCGTCTCCTTTCTCTTTATTGCCGTGGCACTCTCTTTGGGCATTCTCATCTCTACGATTGTGGACACGCAAGTGGCGGCCATGCTCATTTCGGGAATGGCGCTGATGGTTCCGGTAATGCTCCTCTCCGGCATGATCTTTCCCGTAGAGAATATGCCCCAAATCTTGCAACTCATCTCCCATATTGTTCCTGCAAAGTGGTACATTCGTGCCGTAAAAGTATTAATGATAGAGGGACTGCCCGTTATCTATGTGGCCAAAGAGTTGGCAATCCTTACCCTTATGGCCCTCCTGCTGACCACCGTAAGCCTTAAAAAATTCAAAATCAGACTCAACTGACTACCGACTACTGACCACTGACTACTGACCACTGACTACTGACCACTGACTTCTGACTACTGACTACCGACTACTGACTACTAACTACTGACTACCGACTACTGACTACCGACTACTGACTACTAACCACTGACTACTAAAACATGCTTCTCTTCCTCATAGAAAAAGAGTTTACACAAATATTCCGAAACTCCTTTATTCCCAAATTGCTATTGGTTTTTCCATTGGCCATGATGCTCGTCTTTCCTTGGGCAGCAACTATGGATATCAACCACATCAATATCCACATTACAGATCTTGACCACTCTCCCCTCTCAAAAAGGCTATTTCAAAAGATTAGCGCCTCTACCTACTTTACCCTCACAGGAAGCTCCTCCAGCAACGAACAAGCCATGCACTCCATAGAAACAGGCCGGGCCGATATCCTCCTTGAAATTGGTGGGCAATTTGAAAACCAACTCATTCGAGAGGGCGCTACCAAGGTGATGATCTCCGCTAACGCCGTTAACGGAATCAAAGGGATTTTGGGAGTCTCCTATTTGACGGCCATCTTGCAAGAGTTTTCGCACGAGATTCGCAAAGAGTATGCCCCCACCCCTTATTCGACATCTTTTCCTGTAATACAAATAATTGATCAATATCGCTTTAATCCAAACCTGAATTACAAAGCGTTTATGGTTCCGGCCATCATGGTCATGCTTCTCACCTTGCTCTGCGGTTTTTTACCGGCGCTAAATATCGTCGGCGAAAAGGAGACGGGCACCATAGAGCAAATGAACGTAACCCCCGTCTCCCGGTTCTCCTTTATTTTTGCCAAGTTGATCCCTTACTGGATTATGGGCGTAATCCTGATGACACTCTGCTTTGGGATTGCCGCATTCGTTTATGGCCTTGTTCCCAAAGGATCGTTTTTTACCATCTACCTCTTTGCGGCTGTATATACCTTAGTGGTATCGGGGCTGGGATTGATTGTTTCCAATACTTCTGCCACGCTGCAACAGGCAATGTTTGTGATCTTCTTTTTTATGATTATTATGATTTTGATTAGCGGCCTCTTTACTCCGGTATCAAGTATGCCCAAATGGGCGCAGGTACTCACGGTGATCAATCCACTCAAATACTTTATTGCTATGATGCGGGCGGTATATCTTAAAGGAAGCGGCGTGGGAGAGTTGATTCCGCAAATGTCTGCTTTACTCATCTTTGCAGTTGTGGCAAATGTTGCGGCTATTTTCACCTATCGAAAAACCGCATAGGTGCAACGAAAAACCCTCACAATCATTTATTGCAAGGGCTATTGGGTGATCCGTCCGGGGCTCGAACCCGGGACCCCAACATTAAAAGTGTTGTGCTCTACCTGCTGAGCTAACGAATCATCTTTTTTATTTGAGGGTGCAAATGTAGCGTTTTTATTTGAATCTACAAGAAAAAGCATTTAACTTTGTTCCTTTTCAAAATATACGTATGAAACATTTAACCCTCATTCTAACGCTGTCTTTATCACTCCCCCATCTTCAGGCTCAAGAGCCTCCCCTAAAGGTACCCTCCTCTATCAGTCAGGTAACCATTTTCCTCAGCGGGGCAGAAATTCAACGCGAAGGCAAGGCATTACTCAAAGCCGGCGCCCAACAACTCCTCTTTGAAAACCTGCCTCAGGAGATCAATCCCCAAAGCATACAGGTAGCCGGTACCGGCAACTTTACCATACTCAATGTAAGCCATCGCATCAACTACCTCAAGTCAGCCGAAAAGAGCAAAGAGGCAGAAAGTTTAGAAAACGCCCTAAAATCCTTAGAGGATAAAATCGCCCAACAGACCGCCGCCATAAGCGTATTAAAGGCAGAAGAGGAGATGCTCAAAGAGAATCAAACCATCGGCGGGGCGCAAAACGGGGTAAAAACAGCAGAACTCAAAGAGTTTGCCGACTATTTCCGCAGCCGTTTAAACGACCTGAGCCTCCAACTGCTCAAGGCCAACAAAGAGGCCAAAGCATGGACAGAAGAGAAAAAACAGATCGAAAATCAATTACGCGCCATTCAAACTCAGGCGCAAACCCCTACCAGCGAAATTGTAGTAGAGGTAACGGCTCCGGCGGCAGGAAACGTAACACTAATACTCAATTATTTAGCATATAACGCAGGTTGGACTCCTTCTTATGATTTACGCTCGTCCGATATTAATAATCCTGTGGAACTGACCTACAAAGCCAACGTGCGTCAATCAACCGGCGAAGCATGGACCAATATTAAACCCGTATTTTCTACGGCTAATCCCACACTCAACAACACAAAGCCTATACTTATGCCCTGGTTCCTGTCGTTTTATGAACCAATGCCGCGTATGTCGCAGTCGAATGCCTTTCAAAAATCAATGGCGCCTGCGGCAAGGGCTGTGGGCATGTTTCAGGATAGTAAAATATTAGAAATATCCTACGAAGCAGACGATTTGGCCATGCCCACCACCGCCGCCGATTTTTCCACGATACAGGAAGGCCAGACCAGCGTGGAATTTATCATCGACATTCCCTACACCATTCCCGCAGACGGACAAGCCCACAGCGTGGAGTTGGCCAAACATGCCTTGTCGGCGGCCTACGAATATTATGCGGTACGCAAATTGGAAAAAGATGTCTTTTTATTGGCCAAAGTTACCGGATGGGAAAAGTTAAATTTACTCTCCGGCCCCGCCAACCTTTTCTTTGAAGGGAAGTTTGTAGGAGAATCCTATATTGAAACGCGGCAAACGGACGATGCTTTATCCCTCTCTCTGGGCCGAGATAAGAATATTACCGTCACCCGCATCCGCAAACGCGATTTTAGCGAAAAACAACTGTTGGGCAACAACATTACCGAAACGCGGGAGTGGGACTTAACCGTACACAACAAAAAGAGTCAGGAAATTACCATCACCATCGAAGACCAAATTCCGGTATCTACAGAAAAAGATATCAGAATAGAGGCCGTAAACATAACCCAGGCCGATTGGGATAAAGAGAGCGGCAAATTGAGTTGGACTTTGACCCTCAATCCTTTGGAATCTCGCACGATGAATGTAAAATACAGTGTGCGCTACCCCAAAGGAAAGACGGTGGTGCTGGAGTAGAAAGACGATTAAAGCCTTAACAAATATTGCCCATATTGATTTTTGGCCATAGGCGCGGCCACTTCCAGCAGTTTCTCTTTGGAAATCCATCCCTTTTCGTAAGCAATTTCCTCGATACAAGCCACTTTAAGTCCCTGACGTTTTTCTATAACTTCTATATAGGTAGAGGCTTCGCTCAGGGAGTCAAAGGTGCCGGTATCTAACCAGGTAAATCCCCTGCCAAAGAGTTGTACGTCTAATAACCCTTTATCCAAATAAATCCGGTTAAGGTCGGTGATTTCCAACTCTCCCCGTTTAGAAGGTTTTACCGTTTTAGCCGCTGCGGATACTCCGGCAGGATAAAAATAGAGTCCCACCACCGCATAGTATGATTTGGGCTGTACCGGCTTTTCTTCTAAAGAAACAACTCTTCCGGCCTCATCAAAACCCACCACACCGTAACGCTCCGGGTCGGTTACACGATAGCCGAAAACAGTAGCCTTAGCCTCCCGTTCCGCAACCTCCAGTGCACGGGTTAATTTTTCTGTAAAATGCTGACCGTAAAAGATGTTGTCTCCCAAAATGAGGCAACACGCATCTTCACCGATAAACGATTCACCAATAATCAACGCCTGCGCCAAACCCTCCGGAGAGGGTTGTTCCGCATAGTACATGGCTACCCCAAAGTTGGATCCATCTCCCAAAAGGCGCTGAAACAAGGGCAGGTCAGAAGGTGTAGATATCAAGAGTATCTCCCTTATGCCCGACAACATCAGCACCGATAGAGGGTAATAAACCATTGGTTTATCATAAATCGGCAAAAGTTGCTTGGAGATTCCCTTGGTAACGGGATAGAGACGGGTGCCGCTGCCGCCGGATAATATAATACCTTTCATTCCCAACTTTTTTTTTGCAAAGGTACACGATTTATTAAAAAAATTTACAAAACTAAAAAAAGTTTTACCTTTGCAGTGTACTACTACGCTAATGCATACCTCAAAAATCGTATTATATGATTGACATTCAAAAAATTTCGTTTGGTTATCGTTCCCAAAACGACATCTTTCAGGCGCTTTCGCTCCAACTTGGTGCGGGACACATCCACGGTTTGCTGGGAAAAAACGGAGCGGGAAAGACCACATTACTAAAGCTCATTTCCGGCACCCTTTTCCCTTTTCAGGGCACCATCTCTACCTTCGGTTTTACTCCTTCCAAGCGTAATCCACTTATGCTAAACGACCTTTACTTTCTTCCGGAAGAGATATTTCTTCCTGCCCTCTCCATTCAAGGTTACGTTAAAGTTTATGCGCCTTTCTATCCCAAATTTGATGTTGCAAAATTTGACTCCATTTTGCATGAATTTGAAATCTCATCAAAAAAAGAGAAGATGCTCGCCCTTTCACACGGTCAAAAGAAAAAGGTGCAGATTGCCTTTAGCCTTGCCGCAAACACCCGACTGCTCATTATGGACGAACCTACCAACGGGTTGGATATTCCTGCAAAGAGCCAATTTCGACGTATTGTGACAAACACCTTTGGTGAGGAGCAGTGCGTGATCATCTCTACCCATCAGGTACGTGACCTCCACAGCCTCATTGATTATATCACAATTTTAGACGAGCACAACATTGTGATGAGCCATAGCGTGGAGGAGATTACCAAACGCCTTCTCTTTAAGTGGTACGATACCGGAGAGGCGACACAAGACGCAATCTATACCGAAGAGAGCCTTAAGGGAATTGCCGCCGTTCTGGAGAACAAAGAACAGGTGGAGAGCAAACTCGATATTGAAATTCTCTTTAATGCGCTCTTTGCCAATAAAGAGAAGATGAAATCTTTGTTCCAATAATAAAAACTTTACCATAGATTTTAACAAACACTTGATATGAATGTCTATTTTAATTTTCGCAGAATAAGGTTGCTTGCCATTCGCTACTTAGCAGAACACCGGATCAGAGATTCGATCACTTTGGCTGCATACTTCGTTGCCTTAATGTTTATACCACGCCTCATCACGGGACCACCTGATTTGGTATCTTTTACAATCTTTTGCTTCATCCTTTCTATTGGGGGTGCGCGTTATACTGCCCGAATTTTTCACGAACTGCACACCCCGGCCGGCGGGTTGCACTACTTGCATATTCCTGCAAGCCAATTGGAAAAGTTCCTCTTTAACGGAGTCTTATCTCTACTTTTCTACCCTCTTGCTTGTATAGTGGTTTACTATGGAGGGACTTTTATCGGCAACCTTTTGGAACCGATTATGCCCTCTTTTCTCAACTATCGTACGATTGAGCTCTCTTCCCTGTTTCCATCCAAAATGAAATCGGAGTGGATTTCAACATTGCTATTCAACCACGCCATTTTCTTTTTGGGCTCTCTCTTTTTCAGGAAACATCCTACAACCAAAACGTTCCTGTCAATCATCACGTTTGGCATTGCCGTATTGTGTGTTGAATTTATACTTATTAAGATCGTTTTTGGCGAGATTGATCCCACTTCCAATTTAGTCAGGGAGGTTAAATTGGAGAATCTTGCCATTTTTTTGAAAAATTCCCCACTGTTACAATTTCTTAACGTATTGGTTTCTGGTTTAGTACTTCTGTATTTATGGTTTGTATCCTACCTGAAATTAAAAGAGAAACAGGTATAAATCCATTAGAAACTGTCTAATATTTATTTCTATGGAATTTAAAGAGACTCAACCGATATACTTGCAAATCGGTGACTTTATCTGCGAAAACATCCTTACAGGGAAATGGGAGCGCGGGGAGCGTATTCCCTCTGTCAGGGAGATGGGAGTAAGCCTTGAAGTGAATCCAAATACCGTGATGCGTGCTTTTGATTTTCTTCAAAATCAAGGTATTATTTATAATAAAAGAGGTATCGGATATTATGTATCGGAAGATGCTCCGCAAAAAGTGAGGGAATACAAAAAAACGCTCTTTATGAAGCACGAACTTCCCCTGTTTATCAAAAATCTGTTGTTGCTCGACATGGGTATTAGAGAGATTGAACCACTCTACAAACAAATGCAAGAAGAATACAAATCCGGACAATTAAAAACATGAAATCACAATCTAAATCCATGAAGACGAGCACAAAACTGTTGCTTTTCGGCGCCATTATTATGTTAACGCTGCTCATCACCATGACAATTCTCCTAAAACATCGCTATTTCGGCGGATAGTGCAACTGACTTTTTGTCGCATCTCTCGTTCTGGTACGCTGTTTGATACCTTTATGGGCGTATTAAATTTAAACCATCATTACTATGTCTGCACAAAACAGCGATACCCCAAAGGTGGAAGGCTCCATTGGAGTTACCACAGACAACATTTTTCCCATTATCAAGAAGTTCCTCTACTCTGACCACGAAATTTTCCTGCGC
>Ga0082212_10003887_pt1 | contig 20999 bp, 12 predicted proteins | sample TergutNt197P3_FD_71548 | JGI IMG/M metagenome (GOLD analysis project Ga0082212, IMG submission 71548) | Neocapritermes taracua P3 segment gut microbial communities from Petit-Saut dam, French Guiana - Nt197 P3 | ecosystem: Host-associated > Arthropoda: Insects > Digestive system > Gut ... | reverse complement strand
CTCTGATTGTTAAAAATTACCAAATTGTAACCAAAGAAAACTGGAAACAAAAATTACCCATAGAATCAGAAATGTGAATGCTTCCTTGTTGCGACTACTATGCCATACTGCAATAACATTAAGAGAAATAAATGTAAGACAAATCGCAATTATTGCAATCAAAATATACAGTAACCATATTCCAAAATCAGATAATTTACCTTGTATGTATTCTTGGAATTTTATAGGAAAAGTTAAGATATTACCTTGTTTTGTAACTACTTCCAAGCGATATTCTTCGTTATTTACCTGAGGGTTATATTTTAACTCAACTTTTAATGTGTCTGTTATTTTATTTGTTAAATAATCGCCATTTATTGTGCTTATCCTTCTATTGTCGTTAATATAATAATTAAAGTTGGTGTGGTCAATCATGTCAGAGTTAATCACTCTCCATTTATCAATTTCCGGAAGTGTGATATTTGCTTCTGAAACTTTTAAACCAATGAAATTCTCTCTTGGATAATAAAAGTGTATTGTTTTTGAATCTGTATAGTTAATAGAATAAAAAGCGCCCTTCATCCTGTTTTCAAAATTTTGTTTTTCTTCATTATCAAACTTGTCATTGCCAAAATATTCCAAATCAATATCTATAATATTATCGTGCCCCGCAATATGTTTTCGTATTGTTTGAACTAATTTTCTGCTGTTTTCTTTTCTATTTTCAACAACAGGAAGAACAATTAAATTAAATTGACGAAATTCAGAAGTATTTTCTATATTGAAATTATCCTTAATGATTCTGTCCCAATTTCTTTGACTCGGAGAATCAAAATCGTGGTCAAAGTCCGACAGAATGCTCACAATTATGTTATCATCTCTTAATTCACTTATTTCACTCTTATGGTTCATTTCTTGGAATAATACCTTAAAATTAGAAGTTTGATTTGGTTTGCTTATGGTTAGTGGTTGCTTTAACAAATCATCTAATAATATTCTTAAATTATCTTCGTCTATTGATCCAACATCTAAAATAGCATCTGAATTAGCCCGTCCCGGCAAATTTTTAAAGTTATGGCTTTCACATTTTTCCCCATCGAAAAAATAAACACACAGATTTTTTATACGATTGTCTGTTGCTTTTTCTGTCAAAATCATTTGTAAAAAATTGTGGAATAAAATATTTTTCAATTTTCTATCTCGTTCCGGCAGATCATTCAGGCTTTTATCATTTCTGCGTGATAACCTATGATAAACATCATTTTTAAAATCCATAAATTTGCTTTCAATAATGCTGTTATCTGTTGAGAGTGTTCTATCTATAAATAAGATATGAGAATATTGGTTGATGTCCTTTTCATAGGAAATTGTTTGAGGAGTCAACAATTTTTGATTAGATGTTTGGTCTTTAAAAGTACTATAGTACGTTTTTATTTGAAAATAAGCGGATACATTTTTATCTTGCAGTTCGGATTTAAACAAATTTGTATATAAAGCAATAATAACTGCTAAAACCGCAATAGGAATGGCTAATAGACTTGCTGCGTTATTGATTGTCCACCTGCAAAGACACAGCAACATTGAGCTGTTTAGCCAGTTCAAAAACGTGGTAATCGTATTCTTAATTTTATTTTTAATTTTCATCATAATAATGTAATTATAATCTACTCAATATATCTGAAATATCCGCATCGGCATTGGGCTGTTTGCGTTTTATAATTTCAAGTACAATATCCGATAAGTAAGGGTAATTGCCGTAGTCATAATAGTTGTACATATAGTTACTCAGTTCGGATATGATTTCTTGAAATTTCAGTTTCTGAAGTTCTACATCCCCGTCGGCAACTTTTCGCCTGTCCAAATCAACAAGTTTTTCTATCGTTCTTTTAAGTTCATCATTAAAATCCTTGTAGTATTCGACATTTTCTTTAAGTTGATTGAACAATGCTGATTGCCGATTTATTTGATTCAGCTGCCTCCGGGCATTATTAATTTGTGTAGCATTAAATCTTTTGGTAAGCAATTCTTCTGCGTTAAAATATATTTCTAAATCGAGCAGAACGGGGCTTACTTCCGCATCGTCGCCGACAAGTTGCATGTCGCGCTGTACGGACAGTTTGGTTGAGGTCTTTATCAAATCATCAAAATTTTTGTTTTTATAAATGTTAAAGAAATTTTCCAATGCTTCATTTTTGCCTTTTTCTTCACGCAATTCCTGTTCATGCTTTTGTTTCTCGGCTGAAATTTGTTCGTCTTTTTCGGAAAGTTGTTGGTTTAATTCAGCAATTTGTTCAGCTAAACCTCCTATCTGCTCCTGTAGCTTTGACACTTCATTCTCTAAGGGTTTTATAACCTTATTTTGCAAGCTATCAATTACAAGCGCCTGCTTTTCAACTCTATCACAACAATCCTGCTGCGAATAAGCTGAACAAAAGCCGCATAAAAACAATGATATAAGAATTAGCTTTTTCATAATATTTTCCTCTCTTAATTTCTTGTTGGATACTGATATTCGTATGCTGCTCTTCTATCTGCGCTCCATCTGTCCGATAATCTTCGGTGTTCGCTGTCGAAATTGGCAACGTTGTAAATCCTGTTGTCCAGCGCATCTATTTCGTTTTGTATTGGTCTGCCGAGATTGTTATTATAGTCATTTTGCGAATTGTAGTTGGAATACAAGCCAGACCATTGGGTGATTTTATTGTTCAAATACCTGACATGCGCTCTGAACAATGCTTGTGGGATTTCTCTTAGCTCATCGTGCAAGCGTGCGCAATTATTGACATACTCGTTTTCTAAACGATTGTTTCGATATGTTGACGCTCGCGATATTTTACCTTGAACATTCGAAATCGGAAAACGGTCGGATAAACCGGAAGAAGACGGCAACGGAAAGTTTTTGCAGGTAGAGATAAAACCAACAATTTCATCGTATTTGTTAAAAACGGTTTGAATTTCCACAAATTTTCTATCCACAGGGCTGCCTTTTTCAAGCAATTTCGATTTTTGCAGTGTCTGATATTCGCTGCGAATAAATCTCAGGTCTTCACTTTTCCATTCCGAGCCGCGAAATACATAAAACGCCTGACGGATAAATTTGTCGGCATAAGCGGAATAAAGTTCTTTCATAAAATTTTCTTTCCGCTGGTCATTTTCCGTCTGAGTATTTCCCAAACGCCCATAAGGGTATTGGGGAGGGTGAGGTTTGTAGAAATCATTGATAAGAGACATTACTTCATTGTAATCATCTTTACAAAATTTACTGTCCGGTAATTTGCCGAGTAAATCAATTTCTTTTTCGATACGTTCGGTAAACTGATTTTTAGGTAAAGAAATTTCTTTTACCTCATCGGTTATTACCAACGACTGTATTACAAAAAATGCGATTGCTGCTACAACTATTATGGCTAAACTAATTTTAAATGCTTTCATTGTTTTAACTTATTTATTAATTTCTCTAAATCGTTCAATGTTTTTGCTTTAATTCTATCGCTTTCTGAAATTTCCCCATATGTACTAAAAGTAGTATTCAAGTATTCGTTGTAGAATATCTTATACTCATTTTTATAAGAAATTCTACTTCCGCTACTAAACCATTTATCATAATCTGCTTTTTGTGGCTTGCCTTTCTTTTTCACCAACTCCCAAAAATCTTGTTGAAATTTCTCTTGTTGACGTTGTGCAGAAGATTGGTCATTGGCTTGGTCTTGAACAGCTTGTGTCGCTTTCGCCTGACTTACGTTTATCGTCACTTCCTTCCCATTCGCTTTGACTTTAAATATCCCATTGCGGTCTTCGCCGGTATTATTCGCTTCACGATTGAGTTTAAACGATGTTTTATTCTCATCGGTTATCGAACACCACGAAGGCAAATCTTCAATTTGATAATAGTTTGCATTAGTGATTGTTACAATGATTGTTTTAAATCCTTTACTTGCGCTAAAAATGATATTTTCAACTGAACCTCCGTCATTTCCCGAAACACTTAAAGTGGTTTCCAGTTCTACCTCTATTGAAGTTTCTTCTACTTTCGATACAGTGGGTTTTAAAATATTATTAATAGATTCTGCAATTTCAGTCAAAGTCAATTTAGAAACATCACCAAGTTGTTTTTTAATATCTTCGTAATTGCTTGGGTCAATTGTAGAAATAGTGTTTTTGAATATTAGTTGTGGGGCAAAATAATTCTGTTTTTTCAATTCCGCAAAATTGACATTGTTAATCAAATTTCTTTTGCGTATCGCTTCTTCAATGCTTTGATTCACGTTGTCCCATTCTTCGTATTTGGTAGAGTTTTTTTGGTCTTCGTTATCACCCCAAAGACCAAGAATGCCACCGCCTGTTCCTTCTATTTTCGGCTTTTGCTTTCCCCAATCTGTTTTGTAACTATTCAATGTATTGAGGAAAAGTGTATCTCCTTCGACATATTGTATTATCTGATTTTTATTCACTATATGTGGCTGATTGTCTCCTTTAAATACAAAGTAAAGGCTTATTCCTAACCCTGCGATAATACCCAATAATATAATGAGAACCCATTTCAATGGAATTATTGGTTTGAATTGGGCTTCGAAATTATAGTTATTTCCATTTGAGGACTTTTCTTTTAGCTCATCAAGTTTATATCCAAAATTTGGTTTAATATCAGCTTGCTTTGCAGCTTTATTATAATCACTGTAATTCCGATATGGACCATATAAGAAAGAATCATTAATTACTGTACCATTTTTGCCTGCTGTGAAAGAAAAATTGAATTCACGTGTAGAATAGATATTATCATAGTTTCTATAATTATCATTTACAGTTGTTTGGTGTTTTTTCTCAACATATATTTCAATCGGATGTTTCGTATCTTCATTTCGAGGATAAATCTTTACTTTTTCATCAAATACTTCATAGCCATTCTTTTTGATTTCTATGTGCCATTCTCTCTCGATTTCATTTCCTACAAAAACTATTTTATTTTTTTCGTTTTTGATATAATATTGTGGCGTCTGCTTTTTATTATCAAAAACTTTTAACTCATATTCATTTGGGAAGAGAGTTTCATTGTTTTTCTTATCTATCACTGCGATAATAAAAATTCTTTGCTCTTTCAGCTCAAATGTAACATTTGTCGTTTTTTCCGGTATGATTTTAGCGCCTTCCTCCTTATATTCATACGCTCTCGCTTCAACATACCAGTTGTCTCCTATTTCATCTCCCTCAAATACAATCTGGTTATTCTTAGCTTCTTTTGGGGATTGATTATAACTGCTGCCTTTACAAATTACCTGAAAATCATGTATCGGTCTTTTTGACGCTTCATCAATTACCGTTATTGGTATTGTTATTCTTTCCGGCTGTAATTGAACCGGATTTATTGTAATTGTTTCTTTTTCATTATCTATTTCAATGGAACGGGGATAATCTCGCTTTATATCCTCCCAAGTTCCCTCAACAGAAAGAGGCTTGCGGAATTTTTGATAATAGTTAATAGTTAGAATATTTTTCTTCCTGATTTTATTTCCACTACTTCTTTCCTTTCCATTGATTCTTACTTCAATATTCAATCCTCCAATTTCCTGCCTTTTGAATAGTAGTTTGTATTTGGGATTTTCCAAATCAATTTTTCCTGTGAGGTCATTGTCTGAATGTCGCAAAGCATTGAGCGGACTTTCGGGTTTATTTTGTAATTCGCTGCTTATAAAAAGAATTTGGCGATAAGTCGTGTATTCTTCTTGGAATGGGGCATCGAAGTATTTTTGAAGTTCTGTGTCGGAAGAGTAATAGACAAAAGCGGCTTCTTGGGTTCCTGATTGCAAGTTTTCAGCATCATCGGAAGAAACATGCTTTAATTTACTTTCATAATTAGCAACTATCGAAGTAAATAGCGTCCAATCTTCATATACCATATCCAAATAAAAATTCGGACAGTATTTCTGACAATATGTATTAGCAAGCTCATCTAACATTGCTTTAATATCTGCACTTGCCATTTTCTGATTATTCGGGATATGTACGGAAAGACCAATATTGCCTAACCAACCACGCTGAACATCATAAACAAGCACATATTTTGTAAATATGCGCCCACTACTTGCAAAAGCAATTGAATAGAAATCCTTTCCAAATAAATTCCCACTATTGCTATCAATACGTCTTATATCATAAGCGAATTGAAAAAATTCTGTCGGTGTTGGTTTGGGAAATAAAATATTGTAACCGTATTTCGTTCCCTGAACAAATAATTTTAATAAATTCATATCTATCTATTTATTTATTAAATACATCTAAAATACTTTTTTTATCAGGGGCAATTCTATCCATCAGAATTTCAACGATATTTTCAGCCGCGCTTCCTTCGAAATTACAGATTTCTCTGAAGTAAACTTTCCCCAGCGAAAATGGTTCAACTGTTAGTCTCCCTGCGTTGATATTATATGTCTTACAATTATCTTTCAGCGTATTAATGAATGCTTTGTAGTTATTCTCATTCAAATGTTTTTTTGCAAATTCTACTCTCTCATGAACAGGTAATTTGTTCCCATTATCATCTGTCAACAAATCACTTTTCGTAAGAACAACATATATTGCGGCTGTTGATTTTCCGAAAACGGTATTGTTTTTAAAATAGGTGGAAGCAGCGGCTAAATAATCGCTTTGTTTAAGCCCCCTGTCATTGGGCTTGTTTTCTTTATCATAATCAATAAAGAAAAAATGAATTTTGTGGTTGTTGCTGTTCAGAAAATTTTTCAATGAATTGAAAGAATCAAGATGAGATTGAGAAGGCATTTGTTGCCCCGCATTGTGGTAAAAAAAACATTCAAAAATTTCGCCGCTCAGTTCAATCAACGAAATAGAACGACTGTGTTTTTCATTCTCTTTTTTTAAGGTAAATGGCAAGTATTGGTTTGATTCAGTCGGAGTTGGAGCAGGTAAATAGTCATTTGCATGACCGTCGTCGCTGAAAATATTTTTTAGTTGATATGCGTAATTGTAGCCGGAACCTGTTGCAATATCCAAATAACCCATTTTCTCTGACATTTGCAAAATAGCGCCCAATGCACAGGTTTTTCCGGAGCCACGTCCTCCCCAAAAATAAACTTCGGTGTATCCGGGAGGTATTGCACTTGGAGTATTTCCGAGAGTTAATGTTGGAGTGTTTATATTACCCAAATTATCAATGGCGCTTTGCGGGATTTCGCAATAACCTGTTAAATCGGATTGCGTAATAGTCCCATTGTTCAAAAAATCAAGTATTTGTGTTGGATTGTATGAATTTGGGTTTTTCTTTATATTGTTCAAAATACCTTGTTTTGCAGCACGATTTCTATTGCGTTGCTCTTCCATTTCGTCTATTTTTTGTTTTGCCTCTGCAACGTGTTTTCCTGCGGGATATTTAGTGAGATAATCACGACAACCTTGCTCGGTATAACGGGCATTATTCCAAGCATTGTCGTCTTCCGTCTCGCGGGCGGTTTGCAAAGCAATTATTGCTTTGCGTATTGAAGCATCTAAATTACCTGTTCCTCTTAATTCATCAATGGTTACAATTCCTTGACTGATACACTCAAAAAGTTGTTGTGCCGTAAAATCTTCTATATGCTTTAAAATATATTCTCTGTCCATTTTAGTTCTTCATTATGTTAATCTTTAAAGTTCATTGTCGATATTATTTTTATCCCCAAAGATTATTTTTAATCCGGGGAAACGGAAATTACGTTTTGTAACAATCCACGACAGCAACATCAGCAAGTATGCCAACCCTGCCAATCCAACAGAAAGCAGCGTAGGACTACCAAGCGTAGTAAAATGTTTTTTTACATTATCAAATGAGAGATTGTAAGCAAAATCGTCTGCTTGCTCGCCTTTTTCGCGAATGGAAGAAAGTTCTACTAATGTATTCAGCCAGTCATTTGAATTTGCCCCCATATTATTTACAACATCCACTACTCCAAAATTCCAAGCCCACCAATTACTTAAGGTACGCCTTACCTCTGCCAGCCAATCGGAGCTTACCTGTTTCATTTCTTCGTAGTTTGTCGGAAACAAATCAGCATGAACAGTAAACATTTTGTTTTCAATCTGTTTTTCGTTGGCAACGCCATTGTTTTCAAAGCCGTATTCGGCATACTCGCTTTGGTTTATGCCTTGGGCAGCTGCAACGCTGCGCAGTTTGCTTTTGTAAAGGTTTTCGCGGGTTTCGGCATAACGCTCATATTCTGCGAACATATTTTCGGCTTGCGTAATGCTTGTGGTAAGTTTGTTTTGGATTTCCGCCCTCTGTCCCGAAACTATAAAATAGTGCGGAAAAGGCGAGTAGGAAAAGAACACCATTAAACCTGTAAACAACACCAACAAAATCATCTCCCATACAAAACAGGTTTTGAAATTACGGCTTGTGCGTTTCAGTAGTTTTGCCCCAAGTGCAGTTCCACTTAACAACACAGTGATAATTACTGCCAAAGTTATGCTTTGGGAGGTATTACCCAAAGTATAAAAGTTTGTGCCGAGAAAGCACACAAAACCAAATGCAAGCGCCGCTAACAGCGTAAGTACATCGGCTAATGAAAATTTTGACTGATTCATTTTTATTTATTTTTTAATTATTAGCTACTTTATTTTTAAGAAATTATCTGCTGTTTCCTATTCTTCGTAATTCATTATTTACTCTGTCCAACTCTTGCTGCAAGCGGTCTCGTTCTCTTTCCAACTGCAAACGTCTGTCATCTGCAGGAGGCGTGTTCGGATTATTTGGGCTTGTAGTTGGTGGATTTTGAACATTGCCTGCACTGCCCAACGTGAAAGTGCAAATATGAATTGCATTGTCAGCTTTCTTTATCACACCGTTATATTCTTCGGTTTTTCCGCCGTATATTACCTTAATATTGTAAGGTGTTTCATCAATCGCAGATTCGTGTCTGCGGTAATACAAAACATAAACATTATATGTACCGGTCGGTGCGCTACCGGGTTCCCAATAAATGTTTTCAATAGGCGTTTTGCTGTCAGGATATTCTACATTCATATCAATTTCAAGTTGCCCGCCGCTTGACACTCTGCGGTTTTTGAACCAAACCGACTCATCATACGGGTCGGTACAAATCAAATCCAAGTCGTTATAATTATTCCAACTCAACAATACTTGCACATCGCCGGTAGTGGGCACAGGAGGCGGACAATCGACCATTTCACCTGATTTCACTTTTTCCAACGCTTTATCCAATTGAATTAAATTGCCAATATTGCCCTTTGTCTCCAAGCCTGTAGCCTGCAAAATGCAGATAATCTGTTTGGTTGTAATGGTATCGTTAATGCTTTTCATTAGTGCAACCGCACCTGAAACAATTGGCGCAGCCATACTTGTTCCGTCCATTATTTGATAGTCGTTTTTGCCGACCGAACTGTAAATACCTACACCCGGAGCCGAAATGGTTGAAAATGGTCCGTAGTTGCTAAACTCGGCTTTGCCGAAACTCCGATTGTTTTTGTCTGTCGCCGAAACCGTAATAAAAAGTTCGGGACGCTGCAAGGCATCAATGCCTGCCAGTACATTATCGTTGCCTGCCGCTACTACAATGGTAGAATTATGATTTGCGGCTATCCGCATAATTTCTCGCCACAGACGTTCTTCTTCTTTAAAATGATTGCGTATCATATCTTGCTGCACACTTTCGGGAAATTGAGACAGTCCTGTAAATTGACTCCCCAACGAAACGTTTACCACATCGGCGCCCTGATACAATGCGTAAAGAATACCGTCCAACACCGAAGTGGTTGTCATCATTCCCCGCTTGTCGGCAACCTGAACAGGCATAAATTTACAGTTGGGAGCAACGCCGCAAATACCTTTTCCGTTATCGGCAATGGCTAATGCCGTTCCCGCCACATGAGTGCCGTGGTCAATTTGCTGCGGAAAAATTTCGTCCGAACGTTTCCATACGTTGTATGGTTGCACAACCTTACTGCTCAATTCGGGATGCTTCAAATTAAATCCGTTATCTACAATAGCTACCGTGACTTTCTCTGAACCGCATGTAATATTCCACGCTTGCGGGGCATTGATTGCTTTTAAATACCACGATTTGTCAGGGTCGTTGAATGCAGGGTCGTTTGGCGTGTAAACACCCTCAAACAATGCTTCGTCAAAAACAAAGAGTTCGTATTCGGGAGCAAATTGTCCGGGAATTGCCTGTTTTAACTGCTCACGTTCCTCTTTTGGAATTTTGATTTGCATACGTTTTACTACATCATCGTAATAGACCACCTTGTACTTCTCGTCCGGATATTTGTCCTTGAAATCTTTTGCCAAATCCAGAATGGATTTATCTTCATTTTCCATTAAAATATTCAGCCGGTTGCCGATAATGGTTGGGTTTCCGGGTATTATTTCGGGTTCATCTTCAAATGGGGGCAACACGCCTTGTTGAGGCGGCGCCACATCTTCGTAACCCGGAGGCGTCGGCACCGGTTGGTAAGGATTATACGGGTCGTAAATACCGCCGTCGTGTCCGCGGTTCGGGTCATCCCTCAACCATGCGTTGTCGTTATCGCCAAGCGCATCTCCGCCGTCCGAATGGCGATTGCTACAACCATGGCAGTTTTTCAAAAGCCAGAGAAGCAGTAACAGCAACAGCAAGAAAAGTAAGAACCGCAGCAACCATTTCAGCCGGCGTTTTCCTGTAAGCCATAACCAGAAACGCTTCCACCATGGGAGTCTCGTTACAGGAGGAGGAATAACAGGCGGGATAACGGGAGGAATTTTGCGGTATTGCGCCGTAAATTCCGTATCGCCGGTAACGCTGTAATCATTTGGATTTCTATCCCAGCCAGTAAACTCATATCCCTCTTTTGGTTCTATTTTTGGGACTTCGCCTTCGGTAATGATTTCGTTGTTATGTTTGGTAAATTCCGAAAATCCGTTGATGTCGCCGTCTTCGCCGGCATTAAAGCGAACGGTAAATGGATTTACAGGCGGCTGTTCGGGTTGCGGCTCGTCAATCACAAGCGGTTCGGGTTGTGGTTCTTCGGGTTGCGGTTTTTTCTTTTTAGCTGCCAGATTTTTGCAAATTTCGCTGACATCCGTTCTTAAATTTTCGCGCAGCTGCATACCCCAAACGCCCAGAACTACCCTATCGTCGTAGCAATACACAAAACGGTCGTCAACATACTTTGTGGCGTCGGCAAGAAACCCTGCTTCGGTGGTTTTACCCGATTTTTTAAGCAAGTCGGCTTTATTCTTGAAATGAGCCAGTGTTTCGGCTTTTATATTTTGGTATTTTGTCAAATCGTCGCCTTGCAAGTCGGATAAAAGTTGCGGCTCTTCATTGTATTTTTTGCCGTGAAAAGTAATTTTGTCGCCCTCCTTTACCGGATATGCCAGAAAATCCCGGTATTTCGCATCAATATTGTTTATCACAACATTTTCGAGCGATTGATAGCGGTCGAATAATGTTTTTCCTCCAATACCTTGTACGGATTTGAAATACTGCAAATCGGTGCTGCATAATTGTTCTTTGCCTATTACTTTTGCCATATTACCGGTTATTTAAATAAAATATCTAAAATACTTCTTTTGCGAGGTTTTACTCTATTTATCAGAATATCAAGAATTTGCATTGAAGATTCTCTGTCAAAATCGCAAATTTGCTGAAAATACACATTGCCTAATGAAAATGGGATTATTGATAAATCATTAAGACGGTATTTCTTACAATAACTTTCTAACACATTAATAAACGTCCTATAATTTTCTTCCAGATATCTCTTTGCATATTCAGCTCGTTCTTCTTTCATGCAAGGCATTAAATCGCTTTTTGAAACTATTACGTAAATGGCGTCAGTAGTTTTACGAAAAATATCATTGTGATTTAAAAAAGTAGCTGTTGCACTCAAATAATCGGATAGGGTAAGACCTTCAATGTCCGTTCTATTTTCTTTGTCATAATCAATGACAAAGAAATGAATCTTGCGGTTATCGCTTTTCAAAAAGCGAATCAATAAATTAAACGTATCTTCATGTGTCTGAGAGGGCTGAGGGCTACCGGAAACTCTACGAAAAAAACATTTAAGAATTTCACCACCGCATTTTTCTATTAACGAAATATAACGCGGACGTTTTTCTTCGACTTTTTTTAGTGTAAAAGGCAAATATTGCAATACACCTACAGGGGTTGGGGCTGGTAGCATACAATCCCAATCCCTATTAAAAATATTTTTCAATTGTGCCGCATAAATGGAACCGGGTCCGGGCGCAATAGCCAAATAACCAAAATGCGCGGCAGTATTTAATAATGCCCCCAATGCGCAGGTTATTCCCGAACCGTAAAGTCCCCAAAAATAAACTTCTGTGTAGCCGGAAGGTATTTCAGTAGGGGTCTCTCCAAAAGCTAATCTTGGAGAGGTTGTGTAGGGCAAATTATTAATAACACTTTGAGGAATACCACAATCAGTTAAATCTGCTTGAGTAATGGTATCATTACTCAAAAAATCAAGTATTTGTTTCGGACTGTATAAATTTGGGATTTTCTTTATTTTATCCAAAATGTCTCGTCTTGCTGCTTGATTGATCATCTCTTGCCTGTGCCATTCGTCTATTTTTTGCCTTGCCTCCGCAATATATTTTCCGGAGGGGAAATTTGTAAGATAATCATAGCAACCTTGCATTGTATGGCGGGCATTGTTCCACGTTTCCTCATCCTTTCTGTCTTGGGTAGCTTGCTGTTTATCCATAACGATTAATATTTAATAGCTTCACACTCTTTGATAATACAACCCAATTTCTCATTTGCCGCCACATCATAATTCGGAATATCGCAGACAGATACAAAACCGACTTTCAAGCGGTTATACCACGCGAGATAATTACGGTAACTCGGCAACGACTTCATCTCTTCGGGCTTGGATTGAATAATATCCGTCCAGTTTTCGATTTTAGTAAATAAATCTTCAACCGACTTCTCTGTCGGATTCGTACTTTGGTCTAAAGCCAAGCCTAAACTGTTTTTCTCGTTTGCCTGCTGCAAATCATTGATTTCCGATTCGTCAAAATATTCAAAACCGACGGTATTTATACACTTGTTCAACAGTTCGGCGCTAATATCGGCTACTATTTCGTAAGGCAGGTCGGTTTTACTGTGCCCGTCGACGTAACGGCGGATTTTTTCGGCAATTTTTTTAGCGATATTCAACTTCTTGAACAGTTTTTGGAACATATCCATAATATCCTGTAAAGCCGGCGAGTTGTTTGCCGCCAAAATCTGCTGAATAGCATGTTTGTCGTTCAACGTCACGTATGCAAACCAGTATTCGAGCAACGCCTCCGCCAACTGCTGGGCATTGTTTTTTATCAGGTCTGAATTTCCGCGTATCAGTTCTTCCAAATCAATCCCTTCGGCTTCGAGTTCGGCGCGGAATTGCTGTTTTTGTTCTTCGGTTGTCTTTTCGTAATGTGCGCACAAACGCTCGAAATAAGCATCGGCGGTATCATTATCAACAACAGGAACCTGTATCCGGTACATGCTGTAAATATCCATATTTACCACATCGCGGTGTTCAATATCGTCAATCTTTTCGCGATAGAGCTTATGTACGGAACTTTCGTCGAGCATAAATTCTTTCATCAGTTGCCCATAGCGCTTAATCCCGTCGGCTCTGAAAGCTGCGTCCAATTTTTTTTGAATATCGCCTGCCGTTGATTTTGCCTTTAGCAACTCTTCATCCTTATCGTTGCTGTAGAAATATTTAAGCAGCTCGGCAAGAATTGTTTGCGAAATCTCGTTGAGTTCGGCAAGCGTCTTCTCGCGGCGGGCGCCGTTGATATTGTTAGCAGCAATCGTAAGTTTGTCGATAATCAACTTTGTGCCGTCTTTGTTCATGCCTGCCGCTTCGTCCCACGATTTGGCAGGATTGGCAAAATGGCGTTTGACAAAAGGGTATTCAATAAACGACTTTCTCAAATCTTCTCTGAAAGAGGGATATATATCGGGTTTTATCTCCTCTTTTTCTTCATTATATTGATTGAAACCTTTGTAAATTTGACTGTTGGTTTCCGAAGATTTATCAAAATCCCGTAGCAAGTAGATATTTTGAAAGTTCGGATTGGATACTTTCCATTCAATCAGCCAAGGATATGTATCTACTTTGAATATTTCCTTTTCGAGTGTTTTAGAAAATCTTTGATTCCATCTTTCGTTCAATGATTGAATTTTATCCGGTTTATCATTGTTAAAATCAAATTCCAAATCTTTATTAAACCACGTTGAGATAACAAACAGAGGCGATATTGGCGATTTGAATTCCTCGCGTTCCGCCGGCGTTTTGCCCATCATATTCCCTATCCAGCGATTTATCTTTTCGGGCATTACACTTTGATTTGACTGTTTATGATTTTGACAGAACAATAAAGTATTAATGCGTTCATTGTTTGAATATTTATTAAACAAATAATCCACCCTGCCTCTTCGCAACAATACGGTTAAAGAACTGTTACTGATATTGTCTCCGCTTTCGTTTTCAAAACGGCGGGTTCCGGGAAAGTCCAATAAATCGGTTTGAGCCAAAAACTGTTTGTCGTTTTTGATTGTTTCCGGCAACACAAAAATGAGCTCCGCAGTTAAAGCACACAAATAGGGCTTTGAAAATTCAACTGTTTTTTCGCTACCGTTCCTGTCTTTGTAAAAAACAGCGGTTTTTGCAGAATACTCTGTTTCCTGTCCTTTAAATGAATCATATATTTCATCAAGGCGGCTAACATCAAGAAGCGTACCTTTATCGCGCAATACGGCATCAATAGGAAGATAAACCGTATCTGCAAAATTTAATTGCTTGTATTGCCGGATTAAATCGTCAAATAATTTTGTTAATTGCGGGTTGAAATTCCAAAACAGAGAGAACACTTCTTTCCACTCTTCCGGCGCTATTTTTGTAACCAGTGCAGCTATTTTTTCAAAAAAGTTGGCGTCTTTTATATTGTTGTAAACCAATTTTGAAAAATTATCATTAAAATATTCCTCTATATCAAAAACATCATCTTCTATTATTAAATTTTGACATTCAGGCTTATTGGTATAAATACACTCAAAAGAGCTGATTTTTTCTTTAAGTTCATCGAAACTTAGCGACTCATTTACTTTTAAATTGTTGTAGTAAGCTTCGCATATTACCATAATTAAATCGGTTGGCGAAAGCAACTTCGCTATTATGGGATAATCTTGGTTAATCCACTTGTATTTTGTTGAAAATCGTGTAACAACAGAGGTCGATTCCATCTCATTTCCTCGCGGATTGATTTGATTTTTAAAGTCAAATTCATTTCCTTTGCCATCAAGTATCTTGAATGGTTTTCCTGTTTCTGATAACAAAGCGCTGACAAGATATGACTTCCCTGCCTGACTTTCGCCAAACATCGCTGCCGCAGGATTGCCTTCCAAAGCAAACTTTTTCTTTTTCAATTTGCGGCGGCAATTTCCCATATTATGGTAAGCGTTTTTTTGTTTTTCTCCTTCCAGAGAACTTTTAATCCAAGCATTGGATTTTTCTATTATTCCGAGTTGCTGTTGTATCTTTTGTTCCATTATTATGTCCTCCTTAATTGTTTAAAGTATTAACATTCAATGAGAAAATACCCGAATCAAGCCAGAAATTTTCTACTTCGCTCATACTTTGAACCTGCAAGCTGAGAAAGTTTTTGGATACCGTACTCGTATTTCCTTCTTTATCTGCGATTTCTTCAATACGCAGAAGTTCAATATCCTCCATATCGCGCTCAATAGTAACTTTGAGCGGCATATTCCGGCGGATTTTTGCTTTTCTGTCGGCAACCCCGCTCTGAACCGCTTGTACATCATCTTCTTTATCTTCGTCCAACCCTCCTTTCACGCGGTCTTCAAGTTTATAATCATTGAAATCGAGCGTGTAGAACGGTCGTGAGGGATAGGCGGGAATATCCAGCTGCCGGACGCCAATCCTGAACGGCAAAGAGTTAACCTCTACTGTTGCATGGCGGTTGTCGGGCGAAATTATGGTATCGGTAAAATCCAGCTGCTCACTGAGTTTGCCAAAGTAATTGGTTGTCGGGAGCAGCTTTTCTTTCAGTTCTTTCAGATTCAATGAAAAGCCATTCAGACCGCCATTTTCGGCAATCTGACCAATCATTGCTCCTGTAGTAATGATAGACTTCGGATTAATAAACTTGCCGTTGCCGTCGATAAAAGGGTAGCGTTTGTCTTCGGGATACCAGCGACCGACACGGTAATCGTTCATTGTCTTCAACCGGTTTGGCGAAATGGCGTAATACTTCAAAAACAAATCGGTCAGCGGCTTAAGCGAAGTTGGACGCCCGGAAAGCAACACAATATCACATGCGTAATAGGAAAACAAGGAAGAAATTTTACCCATTAACGCATCAAAAGTTTTTTCAACAATGGCTACCATAATTTTCTTTTCGTACTGCCATTGCAATGATTCAAATTCAAAGCCGAAATGGTTTTTGAAATGGTTTAGCACGTTTTGAGTTGGCGGATTGTTGCCAAAAATGTCGTTGAACGATAAAATTTGACTTTTCGCCTTATCTTCTTTCAGCAATTCAAGAAAATACGAGGCAACGGGAACAGAGACTTGCAGGTTGAAATCACTGCGCAACTGCCGGTTCCGGAAAGAAACGCCATTGTTGGTTCCTAAAAACGGCTGCATCAGTTCAACAGGATTTTTGCCTGATGCTCTCAACTTCTTTTCGATTGGCGAATATTTTCCTTCAATCACAAGCTGGTGGATAAGCTCTTTGAGCAAATCATCGCCTGCCTTGTAAAAACTTTCCCAAAACAGCGGTACCGGCGTTAATGTGCATTGTCCGGCATCGTCGTATTTATAGGCGGCAATCATCACATCGGTGGTTCCGGCGCCAATATCTATGGAGCCGACAGTGAGCGATTTTTTATTGTAATCTTCCAAATCAGGGCGCACTTTGCCGTAAAAATCAAAGTAATCTTTTATATTTTTCAAATAACGCTCGCGGATTTCGGCATAAAGAAACACAAACTGTGCAGCGGTGGCTTCATCATAAATCCATTCGGTTCGCTCTTCTTTTGTCGACAGTTTTTTCGCGGAAGGAATTACTTGAATCTTTTTACGCTCTTCTTTTTCTTCCACTTTCTCAGAATACCTGTCCTCAAAGAAACGGTTGAGCATAATGACGGCGTCTTCGGCGCATTTTCGCAAAGAAACCTGTTCCTCGCACGACATCGCCGTTGGGCAGGTAACAATAATCCGCCCGATTTGCCGGGGCATTGCTTCATTGCCCCAATGACAGCGCTGTTCGTAGCTGTTGATTTGCATTTTTGCCTGTGCCAGAATTTCGAGAAAAGCAAAAGTCATCAATGCCCTGCGCGAGTAGTGCATCAAAATTCCGCCGGTTCCTTCCGTATTTAATGAACCGTCTGTGTTTAGCTGTTCCGATATGCCTTCAATATAAAAAGGTTTGGCGGTTTCGCCTTCCAACTGAACAAATTCCCACTCCTGTTTTTGCGGTTTAGTATCCCACAAAAAGCGTTTCGGGCTTGAAAAAGTGCTGGTTTTTTCGGCACCGGTATTCATATTGGTCGCTTTGTGAATCAAGCGGTTTGCCTCTTTTCCCAAGCGAATCATACTTGGATAAACAAACTGCCGGCTGTTTTCAAGTCCGAATTTGCCTTCCAAGCCGGCTTCACGGAAAGCCAGACGCATATCAAAAGAATCGCGGTATTTATTGAGTTCGCCGTTTGAAACAGGCGTTGTAAAATCCTGCAATTCCAACGGGCTTGATTTTGTAAAATCGCTATTGTCGAACAGCACGGCACAAGTGCGCGAATTTCCAATATCTACCACCAAATCAACATTTCCGCAAACTACATTCTTGTTGGAATACAAAGTAATTTTGGGCAAGACGCCAAGTTGCTGAATATACCTTATAATGTATATGTATTGCGCCAGATAATGCAATTTTGGCTTTTGTCCTCTTAAATCATTGATGTCTTCAATATTATGTAACTGTTTCAGCACATATTTATCTACCCACTCGCAGTCAATAAATATAGGCTGGTCGTTTTGGTCTTTCCCTTTTTCGTATTTTGAGCAATAGCTTAACAAACTATATTCATTGTTGCATAAGGCATACTCTTTCATTTTTTCGTAAACGTTTGTAAATACGGGCGTTTCGTTCAAATCTTCGTTTTCAAAAGTTTCGTTTTCAAAAACGCTTCTTGTGTCGAAAGCCAAAAGAAGGTTATATTTTCTAACTCTTCCGTTTACCTCATCAGGAATCAGTTTGAACCTGCACCAATTCGTTGGTCCAAACTCCGACTTATTGCCGTTAAGCCTGAAAAATGGCATCGGAAACCAGACATTTTCAAATTTCCCCCAATACTTTTCTTCTCTATTATCGGGAATACCTTTGTCAAATGACCTGATTGACACCTCAAAACACCCCGAATCTTTAGGGTCTTCGGTTTCAATTTTAATCGGTCTTTTACCTTCCGAATAAAAATCCTTTTCAATATTTTCCCAACTTTCACTTACTCTTCCATTCACAGCGTAACCACATTCTGCCAAGTCGAGTTTTTTTACCCACACATCATCCGAAAAGGAGTGGGCAATTTCCAATTTCAACTGTTTGTCTTCCCTCCATTCGTGGAAATACATTTTGAAGTTGTCGTTCAAATTAATCTCTAATGGAACAGTTAAAAATTGGATACCTGTGTTTGCTATTAGATTCATATTTATTTCGTTTTGTGTCAATTTTGAATATTATTTCCACCTATTTTGAATAGGTAGAATAAGGAAACTATTCTCTCATAACTTCTTGTTTGCGAGTGATATAAAACATTAATATTTTTTTGTTTTGAGAAATGTAAAACATTTTGTTAAACAAATAGCTGGCTTTATTTTTCAAACATGAGCTACCGCATTGTTATTCTGCAAGATAGCTTTATAACAAAAATTGAGAAAACATAATACCGTAAAACATATTGTTAAACATTTTAGCAATCAATAATTTATATCTTTTTGCTTCTTTGTTGTAGCAAAAAATGAGTATTCAATGTCATTGTGTTACATTTTTTTATATTTTTGCACTTTGTTGAATTCCACTGCTTCAAAAGAAGCGGAACTCTTAGACTAATCCAATTACTTCCGCATTAGCCTTATCTACAACCGATTGTCCCAGTGAAGCCAAATAAATACGAGTAGTGGTCTCGTTTTCATGCCCCATACTTTCGCTGATAACTTCAACCGAAATACCTTTGCGAAGAGCCAATGTTGCCCAAGTGTGCCTACTAACATAGGAACTTAATGGTTTTTCCAATCCGAGCAAATCGGAAATGCGCTTTAAGCGTTTGTTGTGATTGCGTAGTTGGCTCGTATTTTCGCGGTTTTGAGCGGTGTAAACTGGCAACAAATAATCAGCTACTGTTTGCGATTCGTATCGGGAAATGATTTCCTGCATACATGCCTCTAATTTTACAGTCAGCATTTGCCGTGTCTTGCTACGGGAATAAATAATATAGCCGTTCTTTACATTGCTTTTCCGAAGATTAGCCATATCAATAAATGAAATACCTCGCATATAAAAACTAAACATGAAAAGGTCGCGGGCTAATGCCAATTCCGTATATTCGGTCAAATCCAAATTTTTGAACTGTGTAATAATATCTTCATTCACAGCGCGTTTTACGGTCTTATCAATACGGGTAAAAATATTGGCAAACGGATTCTTCTGTGAAGTTAAACCACGTTTTACAGCTTGATTATAAACAGAGCGCAACGACCGCATATAGCAGGATATGGTGTTTTTCATCATTCCTGTATTTCTTAAATAGGTTTCATATTTTCGCATTAGGTCGTTATCTATTTTGTCGAGTAGAATATCTTGTCCAGAAAGGAAACGCTCAAAACTTCGTTTGGTTGTTGACAAAATAGTTGCGGTTTTATTGCGATTTTCTTCTTTCAAATGTTTCGCAATGTAGTCAATAAAAGGGAAAAAATAGCCATTGAATGAACTATTTGTATATAAATCAGCCAATTCATTTACCGTATAATCACTTTTCATTTCAAGTAAGCGAATCAATTCGTCAAGTTGCTTTAATTCAGCATCCAAACCTGTTTTTACTGATTGCAAATGACTTTGACGTTCCACGCCGGAATTGCCGAACAAAACCGTTTCTTTTTGATTGTCCCACTCAGCAGTAAAAAGACGAAATCGAGTCCTGAGTAACTTGATTTTTCGATTATGAATTAATTGCAAGCAGATAACTCCGGCTTTACTTCTGATTTTTGAGGGGATGAATTTTACTTTTACCGATGTCATGTTCCTTACTATTGTTTTAATTCTCTATCTGATTCCCGTATAGTAATATCCTGCTTGTGATATTCATTCCTCAGGAGTGAGTAATCATTCTGCTGTTTCATGCAAAACAGTGTGAGGATAAATACCAACAAACCAAGCACGGTAATTATAAAAGACATTTTTCTGACCTTGAAAAACCTGAAATTAAAACAGGATTCCCCACCGTCTTTCTGTACTTCATTGGACTCTTTTTGCTGTTTCCAGATTATAGTTACTACTTTCCAAGTCTTTAAAACATTCTCATTCAGCATTTGTATATTCTGCGTATTCGCCTCAAAATGTGAATCATTAGAGAGACCAAGTGTTTTAATTAAACTTGCAAATTTCTTATCCATTTCGGATAGCTTTTCCCATAAAGCATCATTTGATACTGATTGTGCCATAATTATTATGTTTTTAAATTGTTTATAATCTGAATCCTCTTTTCTTTTTCCTCTTTGGTCGCTGTTGTTTTAATAATTGCGCCTCATCGGGGTCGTAGTCTGAACCCGCAGGCGAAATATCAAACAGACTTCCCAAGCCGGAAACTAAATCTCCGAATCCCGTTGATATTGATTCTTTTGGTTGTACATGAATTTGTTCTTCCTGTTTGTTCCCCTCCAAAACAGCATTGAGTTTGGAGTATGAAAATGAGCGGTCAATTTCTGAACCCTTGAAACAA
>Ga0082212_10003886_pt1 | contig 21002 bp, 15 predicted proteins | sample TergutNt197P3_FD_71548 | JGI IMG/M metagenome (GOLD analysis project Ga0082212, IMG submission 71548) | Neocapritermes taracua P3 segment gut microbial communities from Petit-Saut dam, French Guiana - Nt197 P3 | ecosystem: Host-associated > Arthropoda: Insects > Digestive system > Gut ... | reverse complement strand
GAGCCCTTGGGCAATCTCATTGCTGATTCCTACATCTATGCGGTGAAGAGGGCTGAAGGTGCCGACTATCGCGAAGTGGCCGTGGCTGTTGTGCCTTACGGTGTCATCCGTGGCTCGTTTCCGGAAGGCCCCATAACCGTTGCGGATGCGTATAACGTGAGCAGTCTGGGTATAGGGCCGGACAGGGTGCCGGGTTATCCGCTGGTCAGCATCTATCTGACCGGCGAGGAACTGAGGACTTTAGCCGAGGTGGACATCTCTGTCTCAACCTTGATGAAGGAGGCACGGCTGTACGTCTCGGGCCTTTCCTATACCTATAACCCCTCCCGCCTGATTCTGAACAGGGTTACCGATGTGCAACTTGTGAGCCCTGATGGGACGCTGAGCGAGCTGGATGGCAACAAGCTGTACCGGGTGATAGGCGGCCTGTATTCCTGCCAGATGCTTGGTGAGGTAGAGTCGCGCTCCTTTGGGCTTTTGAAGATTGTCCCAAAGGATGCCGAGGGCAATCCCATTGTTGATTTTGAGGAGCATATTGTCTATAGCAACGGCGTAGAGCTCAAGGAGTGGGTCGCACTTGCTGACTACCTGGCCTCCTTTGAGCCCATCAATGGCACCGCGCAGGTACCTGAGTATTACAACCAGTTGCATCAGCGGAAGATCGAGGAAACCAGCAAGTCGCTGCCAGACCTGCTGAAGAGCCCCAACAAGATCTTCTTCATAGTGCTTGGCGTGGCTGTCTTGCTGCTTGCGATCCTCATCTTTGTCCCGCTTTTGATTGTGCGCAGGGTGCGTCGCGTCAGACAAAGGAAGAAGGCAAGGCTAGCCGCTCAGAGCTGACGAGACAGGCTTGTTCCACGGGATACTCTTCAACGATGCAGGCATTCTCCAAAAGCCATGTGCCAGCCTTGAGACGTTCAGCGGTCTCGGTCAGCATGAAGGTGCATCCGGAATACTCCATCTGCTTTCTCATGAGATCGGGGTTCTCCGGGTCAAACGACCTGCACGCTTCGCGTATGTCCTCGTCGGTCAGGCAGAGTCTCTTCTTTTGGAACAAGGCATCGAGGGCATAGCCTTGTGTGAGGAGCTCTTTGCCCTGCATCATGGTGACCAGGTTGAACTGCTGTTCCCCGCCATTCTCTTCGATATATGTGGCCAAGCTTGTTCCTTCACTTCTGAGTCTGGCCGTGAGGTTATCGATGATGTTTCGCTGCATGGCGAGAATGGCCTCGTCATCGATCTCTCCGGTGAATCGCTTGGCTAGCTCAGCAACCGCAAGCTGTCGCTTGAGGTCCTCATACTCATCCCGATAGCTCTTCTCGAACTCTTTGCAGATAAGATCCCTGAAGCCCGCCAAGGTCTTTGCCTCAGGAGCGTTCTGCCTTATCCATGCGTCATCAATGACAGCGCTATATAAGTCAGCCATCTGGGCAACCTGCCTGTCTACCTCCTCTTCGCTGATCGCAAAGGGAGGAAGGGAGATGGTGACGGGGCTATACGATGCAAGCCTGAAGTCTCCTTTCAAAGTCACCTCTACCGTGAACTCGAGCTCAAATCCCCTTCTGGCAACTATGTGTTCAGTTGCCTTTGCAGGGAAGGCCGGAGAAAGGCGCTTTTTGTCTATTGCAAAAGGTGTGAGGTACTCGACAATCCGTGTTGCCACGATAGTATCGAGATCCTGTATGCCAAGTCTCTCCTGCACGATCTCAGGGATTGTCTTATTCATCTCAGGGTGGAGCCCCATCTGTTGGGCGAAGGCGATCTGTGCCGCCTCGAATGCCCGATCTACCTCATCTGCAGTTGCGGTAACGCTCAGCAGCAGCTTGTTCTTAGCCTTCTTCTTTTCCGCGACCTTCATGTGCCCTCCTTAAGGAATCTTATGTGTTGATCGCATGGGTTCTGCTCAGGACCGGGGTCACAGGCTCCCGCCAGATAGAACAATTCTAGGGGATGGCTTCTCCGTAGAATAATGTGTTGAAAGGATGATTTTCGGATAATACGGGTGATTCTCGGGGTGACGGATCGCCTTGATAATCACCCGATTCTAAGACTTCCTTTCATGCGCACACTGAAGAATGCTTGTATGTGGAGAAAAAGGGTCAGGAATGCAAACGATGGAGAGGCTCTCAAGAAACCTGAATCTCTCGAAATTCATACCGCCAAAAACCCATCCAGAATACGTTCGCAGAGAGCGGTTGATCCAGCGCCTCGACCTGTGCGATAACCACAAATGCACCCTTCTCCACGCCCCAGAAGGTTATGGAAAGGCTTCTTTGCTCAGTGATTGGTACTCCCGGACAAAGGCTGACAATGAGAGGATCACCCTCTGGTACCGTGTTGACACAGCCGATGGGGATCCAGATTGTTTTTGGAGCAACTTCATCGAACTGGGAAACAGGTCTTGGCCTGGAATCAAGGAGGCCGTTATCAGCAGTGTTGGATTGTGGGAACAGTGTTCTTATCGTCAACTGATCCTGATACTTGCAAACCAGATTGTCAGATTCTCAAAAGAGCACATCCAATACACGCTTATCTTTGACAGATTCGACAGTTTCAAACTCTCAGAGAGCGAAACCCAGTTCTTCATCCTCTCTGCCATGTTGCCCTCAAACGTGAATATCATCATCGCGTCAAAAGACTACCCAAACAGCCGCCTTATCGAGCACGACGCCTACTCCACGTTCTCACTGCTGGATGTGGGCACCTTGGCGCTGACAAGGCAGGAAGCGCAGGAGCTTCTCACTAATAAGGGGGAATACGTCATCGAGGGCGGTTTTTTTGACCTCATGTATACGAAGACAGAAGGATGGCCCCTTGCGGTCTATATCCTTAAGGAACAGATCGCGGCAGGAAAGACCCCGGAGGATGCGATTAAGGAGCTTTCTGGCAAAGACCAGTACCTTGAGGCCGTCTTCAAGAGAGTGCCCATGGAGGTTCCACAGACAGCGATGAGATTCTTGTTGGAAACCTCGTTCTTTGAGGTCTTCTCGACACAGATGTGCGATTATGTCTTACAAGGCAACGGTGCCAAAGAGGTCATCGAGTTGCTTGAAGGTGTTGGGGCCTTCATCTTCCCTGTGGATTCGAATCGCCATTGGTACCGGTACCACTACCTGTTTGCGGAGTGGCTGCGGAATCAGGCCATGACCCTTCACTTGGATCAGGTCCGCACCTTGAACCAACGGGCAGGATCCTGGTACCGGAACAACAAGCGCTCTTTGCTTGCAGCAAAGCATATTGTTGCCGCTAGCGAAGGAAGCTTCATCACCAGCCTTACGAACAGTGTGTTTGTAAGGTCGCGGATCTCTGACAGTAAGCTCCTTACGTGGGTCTTTGAGTTGCATGAGGCGGATTTGGAGAAGGAGCCGTATTTCTGCCTGCTTGCAGCCTGGGCCTTTGCGTATTCAGGCCGCCCTTTTGACGCGAAGCGTTGGCTTTGCCTCACCGTAGCGTCAATTGCGGAGAAACGCATCGATGATACGGGGAAAAGGAAGCGGAGCCTGCCTGCGCACAGGCAGCGGGATCTTGCCGATGATTCCATTCTTGAGGCGCGGATCAGGATAACCTCACAGGTCATCGAGTCGAAGTGCTGTACGTTACTGGGAGAAACCCAGGCCGGGGTTGACGTGTCCTCACTTTTGCTGAACGACATGGACCCCTTGCTCGATGACATACTCAAGATGGTGCTGTACCAGAACCTGGGCGAGGCGTATGAGCTTCGCGGGACTGTTGAGACAGCTGGGAAACACTTCCAAAGAGCAATGACCATTGCCCGCATCAATGGCTTTGACTTCCTGGTTGGCCTGACGCGCTACCAGTTGATACATCTGCTGTACATCCAGGGCAGGTTGAGTGAGGCAGAGAACCTCTGCCGTATTGCACTGGCCGACTGTCCTCCCGACTACACGGTGTATGGAGCCCTGCAGGTGTCGCAGGCCCAGATCAGCCTTATGAAGAACCGCATGGACGATCTAGAGGCAAGCTTTGAGCAGGCCTTCCTGCATCTTTCGCCAGACAGGAACATAGACCTGTTCCTCGATGCCTGTGTTGTGCAGAGCCAATACCTGATCATCAACAAGGACTATTCGGAGGCCCTGACCAAGCTGGCGCTTGCGCGTCAGGCGATCACCTTGAGCAAGGACACTCCCCCTCGCGGGGTGGCTCCTGTTGTGTATGCGCAGCAGATACGCCTCTATATCAGACTCAATGACCTTGATGCCGCTGAGGACCTGCTCAGGGAATACGATTCACTGTTGCTTCCCCATGCGACCGAAGGCGCCCTCTACCACGACATCTTGACCATCCGTATAAAGCTTGAGAGACGCGAGGACACCAATGGGCTCCTTGAGGAGCTGGAGGCGCTTGCGAGATACTCACTGGATCATCGATATCTCCTCGTTCATATCGAAGCGCTGTTGCTTATCGTCAGGCTCTGTTACCTGGATAGAAGGATCCCTGAGACAGGGAGATTCCTCCACAGGGCGCTTGAGCTCGCAAAACGCGAGCTGATACTACTGCCCTTCCTTGAGGAAGGCGATCTTGTCCGGCTGCTCTTACGAGAGCTGATAGGCTCACGTGGACTCAGTTATGAGACGGACAGGTTCGCCCGGAAGGTGATCGCCGCGTTCGATTCCCTGGCTTCCAAGGGTGTCGCAGCAGATGTGGGGCCCGACCTGGTGGCAGGGTCGCCTGTGGTTGAGAGCGTGTTTGTTGATCACTGGGGGCTTACGAGCAGAGAGGGAGAAGTGCTCCAGATGCTTGTACGTGGGATGAACAGGAAAGAGATAGCCTCGACGCTTTGTATCTCTCGGAACACGACAAAGACGCATATCTCCCACATCTACGAGAAGATGGATGTCCATTCGATTCCAGAACTGTTGCATACCATGATCGAACTTGAGGCATTGTCGGTAGTAGGCAGCTGAGAACAGAAGCGCGTCCATGGGCAAACGTCGGCAGAAAGAGAGAAAACAGATGTCATCCACAAGGAGATCCGCGCTTATGATCTTCAGCAAACCACCCGTTCCAGGACTGGTTAAGACCCGGTTGACAGAGGAACACGGAGGTAATCTGAGCGAGAAGGAAGCGGCGGAGTTCTTTCAGTGTTCGCTTCTTGATGTGACGGAATTGGCGATGCTGGCGCTTGATGACCTTGACGAGAAGAACGCACAGGAGCGGGCCTGCAGCGCGGCAGCCCCTGATAAGACCTACGACCTCTTCATTTCGACGATCTCCTCAGATGCGATTGCCATAATCGCCGCCCTCCTTGCTGAGGAGGCTCCCTGGCCACGGAAGCTTGGGTTCATCGAGGATAAGGGCGCATCCTTTGATGAGCATTTCGACAGCGCCTTCTCCCAGCTCTTCGAGCGGGGTTATGAAAGCGTTGTGTCCATTGGCGCCGACATGCCCCTGCTCCCCCGAGAGCATATCATTGATGCCTTCTGTTGGCTTGAGCGTCTTTCCGGGCTTTCAGAGGAGGGCTTTGCATTTGTGCAGGCGCCCTGCCAGCAAAGCGGGGTCTCGCTTGTGGGAATGACCAGGGGTACTCCCCTGCCGGCCCAGGGGGTGTACTACAACCTCACGGGATTGCCGGCGCTTGATGCCTATACGATGAAGCTACGTGGGCTTTCTGTGCCGAACGCTTTCCTCAGCCCTGTCTCGGATGTAGACGGTGATGCTGATCTGGCGCACATGATCTCGTGCCTGAACGCGGTGGCCGAAGCCAGCCTGTATCAACCGGATCTCTTCTTGGCCAGGCGCGTGCTGGAATGGGTCGACCGCATGGGCCTGACGGTGATGGCCCCGCCAAACGACGAGCATGATCCCCGGCAGTACATAGATATACCGTAAGGCAGACTTGAGGCAAGAGTGACCGAGGGGTTGTCCGCTGTGTTAGCGTCACAAATCCCTGACCGCTGCCGTAGATTGCCACGCTACGCGCTGCGCGCTGCGCTCGCAATGACGGGGAGTTGTAATCGAACGCAAGTGGATGCGTCTGCTGCACCTGGACTCGCATGATGACGGGGAGTAGTACAGCTTGAATGGGCTGTATCACCCAAAAATAGTACCTCGCATCACCTTGGGCAGACCATGTAATGCTCCCCCACTGACAATACACTTACAAAGGAAGGCGCCGTTTCTTGCCTGGCGCCACTGATTCGGCCGAATCATCTGCGGTCCATTGATGACCAAGAGCGAGCATTTGTAAGAGGAAGTCAGGAAAGGAGAAGGTATGGCAGTAACCAAGAAGATGCCGAATAACCATGTCGATGAGAATGGGGTGCGTTGGCGTTATTCGATTTGCCACTTCTGTCACCTCAACTGCGGTGTGATTATCGGCGCAGACCCCAAGACCGAGCGTATCGTTGAGATCCGCCCGCATGAGGAAATGGGAACGGTGTTGTGCAACCGCTTTGGCCCCAAGGGCGAGCGTGCCATCAAGTTCCATCATCATCCCGCCCGCATCAACCACCCCCTCAAGAGGGTTGGCGAGCGCGGCGAAGACAAATGGGAGACTATTTCCTACCAGCAGGCCTTGGATGAGATCGCTGCGAAGATGAAGGTCCAGATCGACAAATACGGCCCTGAGACCGTGTTCGCCCTTGAGGGGACCTATCGCACCGACCATCTGTGGGCACGTACCCGTTTCATGAACTGCCTGGGCAACCCGGGAAATGTTGTCGACCCAGGCACCGTGTGCTGGTGCTGGAATTACACGCTCAACATGGCTATGGTCGGTTGGCCTATCGAGTCCATGTTCCCACCAGGGACCGCATACGCAAGCACATCTGTAGTATGGGGCAAGCGCCTCTGCGAAAGCTATGCTCCCGAAGGCCCGCTGTGGCGTACCGTCCTCCAGTCGCTTAACCGCGAGAAGGACCCCATGCAGCTTATCCAGATCGACCCGGTTTGCACTGAGGAGTCCCGCAAGGCCGATATATGGTTGAGTCCGTATCCCGGCACCGACCTGGTATTGATGCTTGCCTGGTGTAACTACATTGTCCAGGAGGAGCTCTACGACGTTGACTTCATCAAGAACTGGTCGAATGCGGTCTTCTTGATGAGGAAATCCGACAACCAGATCCTCCGTTCCTCGCACGTTTCAAAAGACGGCAACAACGATGACTTTGTTGTCTGGTGCGAGAAGAGCGGTGGCGTGTCGCTTTGGAATTCCGATAAGGGCGAGTTCTATGACGCCGGTGTTGAAGCTGCCCTGAGCGGTGATTATGATGTGACCCTTGCCGACGGCAAGGTTGAGAAGTGCTGGACCTGCTGGGATGCCCTGGTGGCCCGCCTGGCTGAATACCCGGTTGAGAAGGCCTCGAAGATCACTGGCTGTCCTGTGCGTAAGATCCAGGAGGCTGCCTACCTGTATGCCACCAATGGACCGGCCTGTATCTGCTGGGGCCTTGGCGGTGGAGACTTCCACGGATACAATGCCGCGTACTCCGCACAGGCAAAGACGATCCTGCGTATCCTCACAGGCAATATCGACAACCCTGGTGGCGAGTATGTCGGCGAGCCTGCTGGCCCAGACTCCGCAGGGGATCCCATCAAGAAGTACCCGGTGCGTGACGCTGAGATGGAGATGGCAGAACGCAACCTGCCTGAGACTCGGAAGAAGTATCTGGGCAATGACCAGTTCCGCATGATGGCATGGCCGGGCTTTGAGGCTGTGGCCAAGTGCTACCAGAAGATGTTCGGCTTCAACCGCCCAATGCTCCACCAACTGCTTTGCGCGCCTCCTCTGGCATGGAAGGCGATTGAGGAACAGGATCCCTACCCGCTGACCGTTGGTATTGTCTGGGAGGCCAACCCCCTGGCATGGGCGCCAAACACCAAGCGCGTCTACAAGGCCCTGATGAAGCTCGATCTTCTCGTGACCGTTGAGTTCTTCAAGACCCCAACGGCCGCGATATCCGACTACATCATCCCCGGAACCGACTGGATGGAACGTCCTACCATGAGCACCTGCGAGGATGCGAACGACTATATCGTTGCTGGTGACCGCGGTGTTGCTCCCATCGGTGAGCGCCGTACCGACTATGAGTTCTTCCGCGAGCTGGGCCTGCGTTTTGGCCAGGAAGCGGATTGGCCCTGGGACACCTATGAGAAGGTGCTTGAGCATCGCATCGAGCGCGTGCCTGACCTTGACTATGAGAAGGCTGTCACCGACGGTATCTATCGTCCGCAGGAGACCTCGTACTACAAGTACAAGAACAAGCTCAAGAACGGTGAGACCCGCGGTTTTGCTACCCCGTCCCGTAAGGCAGAGATAGTCCCCTCCATCTACCAGGACCTCAACTATGATCCGCTGCCGTTCTATCGCGAGCTGCCCGAGACTCCGCTCAGTAGTCCTGAGCTGGCAAAGGAATACCCCTTCCGCCTGACCACCTCTGGCCGCGTAAGCCCGCAGTATCACGCTGAGATGCGTCAGCCTGGCTTTGGGATGCGTTCGATGAACCCGTATCCGATGACCTTCATCAACTTTGATGACGGCCGCGATATTGGCATACGCGACGGCGACTGGATCTGGATCGAGACACCGCGTGGCCGCATCCGTCAGATCGCCCACCTTGGCTGGGACATCCAGAAGGGCGTGGTCCAGGTTCCGCCAAGCTGGTGGTATCCCGAGCTTCCCGCTGAGGAGCCCTGGAGCCAGGGTGTGTTCGAGTCAGCAGCCAACGTGCTGGTCGATGACTCGATCGAGAGCCTTGACCCGATGACCGCTAACTGGTGCGGCCGTGGCCTGCTCTGCAAGATCTATCCCTGCATCGACGCACGCGACCGCTCTGACACAGAGGTATCTGCCTTGGATCAGACAAAGGGCAACACGTTCTTTGAGAAGTCGTATGCGAACCTCAATTTCTGGGAGCGCGACGGCAAGACCATCGACTATGACATTGGGGATGCCTGGGTCCATAAGCCCGAAGGCGGCGTTGTGGATAGACAGTACTAGGTTTCCAGCAACAGGCTCATAGGCCGTATGCAGGACGGATGTGAGCTGGCACTACTCCTTCTATGACTTAGCCCTGCCCACTCCTTTTGTGGGGTGAGTGGGGCTAAGTACCAGGGGGGACGCCGAACAACCGATTCCACACAGTATGAAAAGGACGAGCATGTACGGGCCTCCGGTCGCGTTCCACTTCTACAAGCACAGCATTGTCATCGACGAGGAATACTGTACCGGTTGCTTCAGGTGTGCGGGCATCTGTCCTACAAAAACGGTTATCGGCGCAAGGGTTATCGACGGCAGGAAGAAAGCCTTTGTCAAAGAGCCCGATGATTGCATCGGCTGTATGAAGTGCTTCAACTTCTGCCAGATAAAGGCAATAACCTGTACGAGAAAACCAAGGGAATACCAGTAGGCGCCCATAGACCGCCAGGCAGGATACAAGACTGTCAGGCCAATAGGCAACGATCTTGAAAGGCTAGGACCATGTGTTTCAACAAATCAGCGACTGCGAAAAGGACCTGTCCCGAATGTGGGAAGAAACAGGATGTGGAGAATACCATATGCTCGGATTGCGGGCATGAGTTCGAGGAGTCAGCACAGAAAAGACGGCAGCGGCAATGCCCTGAGTGTGGCGCCCAACAGCCGATGACCAACAGGAAATGCAGCGCGTGCGGAGCTCAATTCAGGCCGGGTGGTATGCGTACGGCTGCCTCAGGGCCGGCTGGGCCGTCTGGGCCCTCAGGGCCATCTGGCCCGTCCGGGCCGAGCGGGCCGTCTGGGCCGAGCGGGCCGTCTGGGCCCTCTGGGCCAAGGTAACCACCGAATATCGATCCCATGAAAAGGAGCGTTCATGCCTAAGGTAATCGATTTGCGTGATCCTGATATCGAAGTGCGGAAGTCGATGTGCTACTTCTGTCACACCAACTGCGGGGTCCTTGCCTATGTCAGGGACGGGGAGGTCGTTTACATCGAAGGCGATCCGGACCACCCGACCAACGCAGGTGGACTCTGCTGTCGCGGCAACATCGCTTTAAAGCACCTTGACCACCCGGATCGTATCAACAAACCCCTGAAGCGCACGGGAGAGAAAGGCGCCAACCAGTGGGAGGAGATCACCTGGGGCCAGGCGCTTGATGAGATAGCCGAACGACTAGCGGCAATCAAAGATGAATACGGGGCTGAAGCTGTTGCCACAGCGGGAGGCACGGTCCGCACCGATGACTGGGCGCGCCGCCGCTTCATGAACCTCTTTGGGAGCCCCAACAGCTTTCATAATGCGCTTCTTTGTTGGATACCCACCTTCATGATAGAGACGGCGATCTCTGGCTGGAGCCCCTTCTTAAGCGATATGGAGAACAGCCGGGTCGCAGTGATCTGGGGGGCTAACCCCGGGGCATCGACGCTTCCTGCGATGAGGGGTCTCACGGACCTGCATGAGAAGGGCCTGAAGCTCATCTGTATAGACCCGCGCTTCACCGAGACAGCAGCACATGCGGACCTCTGGCTTCCCATCCGTCCTGGCGCCGACCTTGCTCTGGCGCTGGCATGGATCAATGTCATCATCGATGAAGAGCTCTATGATGCGGGCTTTGTAGAGGACTGGTGTTATGGCTTCAAGGAACTGGTGGAACATGTGGAGCAGTTCACGCCAGAATGGGCCGCCCCGCTCACCTGGCTGGATCCCGAGCTCATCCGGGAGTCTGCCAGGATGTATGCCACCAACACCCCCGGCAACATACAGTGGGGCACATCCCTTGACCAACAGGGGAAACCCTCCGGCGCTGCGATACATGCCCGGGCGATACTGCGGGCGATCACCGGGAACATCGACTGTCCGGGTGGGGACCTCATGCCCGGCCCCAGCATGGAATACACCGTTGACGAGGAGCTTGAAGCGAACGAGTACCTGCCTGAAGAGCAACGTGCCAAACAGCTTGGCTCCGAGGCTTTCAAGCTCTGCTCCTGGCCGGGATACCGGCTCATCTCAGACATCGCAAGGGAGTATTGGGGCAAGGCCCCAACGGCGGAGTGGATGTGCGAAGCCAACGCACCTGCAGTCTTCCGCGCGATACTCACCGAGGACCCCTATCCGATAAGAGCCTTGCTGGTAGCAGCGACGAACCCGGTGAATTCCTACGGCAATAGCAGGGAAGTCCTCGAGGCTCTTAAAAAGGTCGATTTCCTCGTTACCAATGAGTACTGGATGACCTCTGCGGCGCTGTACTCGGACTACGTTTTGCCTATTGCGGGCGCGCTGGAGCGCCCGGTTGTGCACAACAACTATGGCTGTGCGGCGTCCATCGTCACCGGTGAGCGGGCTGTGTATCCCCTGCATGAGCGCGGAACCGACTATTGGTTCTGGCAGGGGTTGGGGCTACGTCTGGGGCAGGGGGAGGAGTTGTGGCCCTGGGCGAACGAGGAGGAGGCGTACTTTGACATTGTGGAGCCCCTGGGGTTTGAGGTGGATGATTACAACGGCTTTGTCCGGGAGGTAGGCTTCTATTTTCCCAAGCCGGAGTATTACCGGTACAAGGAGGAGGGCTTTTTCACCAGGACCGGCAGGGTGGAGCTGTATTCGACGGTGCTTGAGGAGTTGGGGTACCCGCCTTTGCCGCAGTACTGCGGACCGGTTGAGAACGAGGTCGAGCATCCTGAGCTGGCTGAGGAGTACCCTCTGGCGCTTTCCACTGCGGGCGGGTTCATGCCCTTCCATCACTCCGAAGAGTTCAATATCAAGGAGCTGCGCTATCTGCGACATGACCCCTACATGGAGATCAACCCTGCAACGGCGGCGAGGTTGGGCATAGAAGATGGCGACTGGTGCTGGGTGGAGACACTGCGTGGTCGCATCAGGCAGCGGGCGAACGTCACCAATGCGGTGCACGAGAAGGTCGTATTGGTCCAGCGCGGTTGGTGGTACCCAGAGCGCAAGGAGATCTGTGGGGATGACCCCTTTGGTGTCCTGGAGTCCAACGCGAACGTCTTGACGGCCACAGCTGAGGAGCACTGCGACCCTATCAGCGGGACCTGGGCGAACAGGGGCCTTCTCTGTCGCGTGTACAAGGCCGAGGAAGGCGGGCTCTCATGACACGATATGCGATGGTTATGGACACCCGGCGTTGCGTGGGCTGCGACTCATGCACCATTGCCTGCAAGGTGTGGAATGAGCTCCCGCTTGACGTACTCTTCTGCCCCGTTTTGAGGGACGGACCACACGGCGTGTACCCTCATCTCCACATGAACCACACTCCCCTGCTCTGCATGCACTGTGCAGAGACGCCCTGCGTCCACGCCTGTCCTACGGGCGCTTCCAGGCAGGACGCGGACGGCATCGTCTGGGTTGAGGAGAAGGGCTGCATCACCTGCGGGGCCTGTATTGCAGCCTGCCCCTACAACGCGCGCCACCGCGACAGGCAGCGTGGTGTTGTCATCAAGTGCGACTTCTGCAAGGACCGTGTGCGTGATGGTGAGGAGCCATTCTGCGTGAAGACCTGCCACCAGAGGGCGCGGGTCTTTGGCGACCTTGACGATAAGCACGGCGCCGTGGCGCGGCTGGTCAACTCGCTCAGGACCGAGAGGCTGTTTGAGGACATTGGCACGGAGCCTCAGGTCTATTACATCATGAGTAAAGGAGGGCAAGGATGAAGAAGCATGCGGAAGCAACGGTGAAGAGACATGCGCATGTGTGGACGTGGCCTATCGCAGGCTACCTGTTCTTGGGCGGACTGGGGGCCGGGATGGTCATTGTCGCCTCTGTGGGCGACCTGTTCTTTGGGCTTGGGTCCTTCTTCATCCCCTGCGCCGGGTGCTCCCTGGTTGCCCTTGGGCTTGGCAGCCTCCTGTTGGTCTTTGAGCTTGGGCGCCCCCTGCAGTTCTGGCGGGTTTTCTCCAGGGAGCGGGCTGTCCTTACCTTTGGGGCCTGGATGGTTGTTTGCCTGATGGTTCTTGATGCTGTCTACCTGGGCTTTTGGTTCGATTTTGTCCCCTGGTCTGGGCTCTTTTGGTTGAGGTCGGCGGTGGCTGGCGCCTGCCTGCTCCTTGGCTGTGGCGTCATGCTCTACACGGGCATCGAGCTTTCCAGTATGAAGGCCCGCGTGTTCTGGAACACCCCCGCGCTGCCTATCCTGTTCGCGCTTTCTGGGCTTCTTGTTGGCTGTGCCGGTGACTACCTGGTATTGTGCGTATGGCCCTATTCCGCTGAGTTTGCAGTTGCTGCGGCTGGGCCTGAGGGAGGCCTTGAGCCTGTGGGAGGCCCTGGATCTGCGGGAGGCCTTGGATCTGCGGGAGGCCTTGGATCTGCGGGAAGCCTTGCGGCTGTCCAGTCGATCCTGGTTGTGTGCATGGGTGCGCTTTCTGTTGTGACACTGATATCGGTCCTCATCTACGTTTTGATGATGTACACCTCCTCTACCGCGGCAGCGCGCAAAGCTGCGGCACGCTGGTTGAAGGGGGCCTTTGCCTGGGCGTTCTGGGGAGGGCTTGTTTTTATCGGCCTGGTGATACCGTTGCTGCTGCTGGCCTTTGGCAGTGGGATACTGCATGCAGGCGCTGCACTTTGCGTGATCATCGGTGGAATTTTCCTGCGCTTTCTGGTTGTCTACTGCGACGACATGAGGGATCTGCCAGGAGAGGCGCTGTATAAAAAGAGGCTACCGCAAGGCGACGAGGCCTTCCTCAAAGCTGATTGGTAGTTCTATCGTAGCTGCGTCAGCGCAGAATGGGAACGGTTTGACAAAGGGCACGTGACAAGGGGCACATGACAAGGGGGACGGATGTGACAAAGGGGACGGTCCCTTTTGTCAAGTCTGAAGATGTGACAAAGGGACCGTCCCCTTTGTCACATCCGTCCCCCTTGTCACGTGCCCCTTGTCACGTGCCCTTTGTCATATTGCTACACGACCATGGTCTTCTTTGCGAAGAACTTCTGTGTCAAGAAAAGACAGACAGCAATGACGGCAGCTGACAGGAGCACGTAGGGGATGCTGAGTCCGTTGGCCACTACATCCGAGACCTGGAAGAAGGCCAAAGGGGAAATGAAGTTGAATTGGGGCATCTGGGTGTACTGCACAAAGAACATCAGGCAATAGCTTGCCAGTAGGACAGCAACAGCCACCATCACGGTTGAGCGGTAGGTCTTGAGCAAAGCGCTAATCAGTAAACCGAGCGCCGCCAAGACACACTGGGTCAGGTACATGCCAAGGCCAGAAACAAGAACCTGCAGGTACGTTGTTGGGTCACTGGTGATGACAATCATACTCACAAGCGACACGAGCAGGGCGACAAGGCCAACCACGGTGATATTGACAAGCGCAGCGCAGATCTTGGCCCAGATGATAGTATTCCGCTTGCACGGTTTGGTGAAGAGGAACTCAGCGGTCTTGTCGCGGGATTCCTTGGAGACAATAGAGGCGCCGGTGTAGACAGCATGCGTGAACACCACAAGGCAGGTCCAGTAATACATCACCACGTAATAGCCGATGGGCTCGAACAAATCGACGTCATACACACCAAAGACCAGTTGCCCCATCTTGGGGATCATGGACAGCGCGTTCACCATGGTTCCCAGATAGTCCTTGAGCATGGGGTATTCCATGATCCCCAGGCCAACTATCAAAGCGACGATCAGACTCCAGATAAGCAGCCCGAACCTGATTCGCCTGATCTCATTTAAGAATAGCGCGTTCAACATCCTCACCTCACGATAGTATCGTTATATCTTTTTTTGCGAACACGGTAATGCTTATGGCAGTAAAGCAGATACACAAAACAATCAAAGCAGCCAGACTGACCGTTGCGTATCCCCCACTGTTCACGATGCTGCTGGTGCTGAAATAGGAGAAGGGGGTCAGGAGCTTGATAGCGTCGGCCTGCATTTTGCCGGCGAATGCGGCAAGGACGTAGAAAAGGAACACCACGCCTGAAGAGAGTAGGAGCGGAGTGCGGATCTTTGGGTGCAGCACGCCGATCAGGGCGCCGAACAGCACAAAGAACAATCCGGTCAGGGGAAAGGAAAGGGCGACCAGCGAGAATTGGCCAAAGTCGAAGCCTTGAGTTACGTTAGTGAACGCAGAGGCCATGGAGGCCGTATAGTAGCAGATGCCAACTATAAACACGGAAATGAGCGCCGCTGAGACCTTGGCGCAGAACACCTTGTTGCGGCTGAATGGTTTGGTGTAGATGAATTCTGCCGATTTGCGTATGGTCTCATTGGAGAACGCCTTCAGGCCGGCAAACATGCCGTTGATGCCAGCCGCTATGACAAGGACAGAGGTGAGGAAACCAAAGACGCCGATGGGCGCGGTAAGGACGTCCACATCGACGCCAAGCAGGGAGAAGATCCCCGCGTCTCCCAGGGAACCTGTCTCCAGTGCTGTGGGATTAAGCAGATCCAGGTAGCTGGGCAGCGCGGCGTAGATGAAAAGCGCTGACGCCAAGCCCCACCACAGGGTGTAGAAGCGTAACTGCCTCAGTTCGTATCTCAGGATAGCCATCTGCGCACCCCTATTGGTAGTAATGCAGGAAGACTTCCTCCAGGGAAGGTTCCTCGATGAAGGCGTCTTCTACGTCCAAAGCCGCTATCTTCTTGAACAGGAGATCGACATCGCCTTTGTGCATGAATTGGGCCGATGTATCGTTTTGTATCAGGTTGGCAACTTTGTCCGCCTTGAAATAGTCTGCCGGCAGTGCGGTCTTCACCGTGACGGAGACCTTCTTGAAGCCGTCACTGCGCAACTCTTTGACCGACTGTATGTTGGCCAGCCTTCCCTCTTTGAGTATGCCGACGCGTTGGCAGAACTTCTGCACCTCACTCAGGATATGGGACGAGAAGAATATGGTGGCGCCGCGTGCGTTCTCCTCGGCAAGGATCTCAAAGAAGGTCTGCTGCACCAAGGGGTCAAGTCCGGCGGTAGGCTCATCCAAGATGATAAGCCTGGGGCTATGGAGCAGGGCGCTCACTATACCCACCTTCTTCTTGTTGCCAAAAGAGAGGTCGGCGATCTTGCGGGTGGGGTCAAGGCTGAGGCGGGTGCAGAGCTCCTCGGTTTTCTGCTTGCAGTCCTTCCTGTAGAGCGCCGCGGTGTAGCTGAGCAGCTCCCTGACCTTCATGTTGTCATAGTAGGCGGCCTCACTGGGAACATACCCTACCTCTTGCGCTATCACATCTGCCTGCTTTGTGCAGTCCATACCAAAGATGCGTGCGCTGCCGGCGGTGGGCTTGAATAGTGCCAGAAGTGTTCGGATGGTAGTGGATTTGCCGGCCCCGTTAGGCCCGATGAACCCAAACACCTCACCTTCATCCACGGTGAATGTGACATCCTCGATGCCGCGTTGTTTGCCGTAGGATTTGGTCAGATTGTTCAGCTCGATGATTGCTTCCATCAGAGATACTCCTCCTTGTACAGGTTGTTCTTCAGCAATGTCATACACTGCTCGAATTTATCGTAGGTCTCTTCAAAACCCTGATTAGCGCCCATGCGGTTATTGACAACGCCTTCTGTATATTTGAGCAGGATCTCCAATACCAGTTTTGGATCGACGCCGGTTTTGAACTTGCTGCTGTCGCTGCCGTCAAGGGCGAGCTGCGCACGAGTGGACTCACCCTGCAGATATGCGTCATGGAGTGTCGGTTTGATCTCAGGGTCATCCTCGAAGTAGATGCTGGTGATGAAGCTGATCAGGGAAGGATGCCTCTTAAGGACTGACATCTGCACCTTGACCACATCTTGGAGCTTGTCGAAGAAGTCTGTGAGGCTTGTATCCAACTCAGCCTGCATCTCCTGGAGCAACAGGTTGCTGGCATATTCGACAAGGCTGAGATAGAGCGACTTCTTGTTTCCAAAGTAATGGAATACCAGGGCCTTTGAGATGCCGGCTCTTGCCGCAATCTCGCTGATATAGGCCTTCTTGTACCCCGCTGAGGCAAAGACACTCATACCAGCGTTGATGATGGCTTGTCTCTTATCGTCTGGTACCGCTGAAAGCTGCTCCAAGATAACCTCTTGTGTCTGCGCTGTTGACCGCTACGGTCAACGTTATGGTAGCACTGCTGACCGCTACGGTCAACAACTGAGGGCGGAAGCCACACTAGTCACACCAGTCTTGGGATGCCTGGGTTTGAAGGTACTTTGTAGCCTCCTATGACCTTCTAGGCTTTTCTCTGCTCACTCACTCTGTGACACGGGTTATACTGCCTGAATGAGAACTCCGCGTATAATCTTGATGATTCTTTCTGGCCTTTTAACAGTAGCTTTATGGGGCTGTACGCCTGCGGGGCAGTATAGAACAGGTGGAGCTGTTCCGCATGGGACAACCGCAGGCGTTGAAGCCCTTGGTTCCACAGATGAAGAGTTGGCCCGGCTATTCGAAACCCAACAACACAATGTGTTCATCACTGGCGCTGGTACTGTCGAGCGCATCCTGAGCGATGACACAAAAGGTATCCAGCATCAACGTTTCATCCTGCGGCTTGCGTCCGGGCAAACGCTGCTAGTGACTCATAATATCGACATCGCTCCACGTGTTGAACCTTTGGCTGTGGGTGACATAGTGTTCTTTGCAGGTATCTATGAATATAACGATGAGGGCGGGGTCATACACTGGACGCACCACGACCCTCAAGGCAAGCATCGCAGCGGTTATCTACGCGTAGGTGGGCTGGAGTTCAGCTAAAGGGACAAGAGGTTGTCCCCTGCCCTTCTCGTGTCCCAGCGTCCAGTCAGCTGTTCAGGTATCCTCGCACACCATGCCAGATGAAGCCTTTGAGCAAGGGTTCGATCTCATCTGCATTGGGATATGCCTCATTCGCAAAGCTGCTGAGAGCAAAGCCCCCCTTGGTATGCCTCATTCTCAAAGCTGCTGAGAGCGTGGACAAGGGTACGTATAATTCGTCCATCTAGCATATACTACGACGTAGGCCTGGCCTTGTGCACAACACTTTTGGTGATGCCTGTAAGTCTTGAAATCTGTCGGACGGACAGATGCATTTCCTTCATTTCGCTTAAGCGATCATCACGTGTTTCCCTGTCCAGTAACTTTGCATCCAGGGGGTTTGCGCTACCAAGGATGTCCAAGATAATATTGAGCGCATCCTGGTCACTCATGCGTTCGCGCTTGGCAGAGTAAAAACCTGCATCAAGTCCAGGCTCACCTCCTGACGCTGGTGGAATGCTGAGTGCTTGCTGCAGTGTCCTACCCTGCCTATCAGCTGTGCCCAAGCCCAGCGCACCTAATGCTTCCGTCACATCTACTGCTTTCAAATCGCCTTGGTTGAGACCCTTGAGAGTGTAATCAGATGCATGGCGCCCAAGCTCTGTCTCTGTGAGTAGCGTTTTGTGATCCGTTGCTTCTATCAGTTCAGGATAACTGGTCCAATCCGTAATCTTATAACCAACCTCAACGGGATTGTTGTGGATGTAGCAGACTGTTGCCAGCAGTTGGGAGTCACTCGTTATCGACTTACTCGAGAATCTGCCCTGGAAAAGGAAACCCTGCCGGTCGTAACGCTTGTTGAAGTACCATGCATAGCTTAGAAACAAACGTTTCATGGCATCTGATATTCCCGAGGCATTGGAAGCGATCTCCTCGTCAAAACTCAACAGCAAGTGCACGTGGTTTTCCATCAATGCATAGGCAAAGACCCTAAAAGCGCAGGTCTCCTTATATCGTATCAGACGGTATAGGAAGGCTATCCTGTCTTCGTCGTCATAGAATATCGCTTGATGGTCAAGGCCTCGTTGCATGACGTGGTAGATTCCAGTTGATGACTTCTCTCTGCCGATTGTAGGCACTGTCAATCAGCCTTTCTCCATAGAGGCTATGCTTGTTTCTCATGCAGTGTAACAGACCTTGGCAATAGATGGACGAATTATACGTACCCCTGTCCACCCCCTACACCGTCATCTAATGCCCAAGGTATCTGTGACGAGGAGGCGCGGATACCCGGATGCTCCTTGATAAAATACTCCAAGATAAACTTCTCGAACAACCGACACATGCGTTGCTCGTCGATGAAATTTGCCAGCCGGTGTTCGCCTTTATCTGTCGTTAGCAGCATCCCTTCTAAAACAAGCTGGCAAAGGCTGATAAGCATCCTGTATGTCTGATTGTTGCGTTGGAACCTGATCGCTGCCCATTTTATTGATACGGCTGTGCCATTCGCAGGTAGTACCTGCTTCACAGTTCTCAGAAGTGTGAGATTACTGATTTAGAGGTGACACATCGTAGGAGTTGTCTATCGGCATTCTGGTATCCTCGCGATACACTGAGCTTACGATGTCAACAACATTCGAGTACAACATTGAGAAGAAGTCGATAAGGGCCAGCATTGCCCCCTGGTGGGAGGCTACGCGGCCACGAATGTTTTCTGTATGGCTTGCCAGCGGGATAATCCCTGGCACAGTGGCGAGACTAAACGGGGTTTTCGAACCTGCTACGTTTCTTTTGGAGTTATTGCTCTGTTTTCTCCTTCTAACCCTCTCATGTTGGGCTGATGAGTACGGCGACCTGAAAAAGGGTGTTGACGGCGCAAATCGTCTGGGCCCGATCAGACCCTTGCAGCGAGGAGAGATATTGCCAGCTACCATGCTCAGGGCATGTATTGTCCTGGCGGTTATCTGTGGTGTGGTTGGTGTGCTGCTTGTTGTCAGATCCTTCCTGCTACACCCAACAAACCCTTGGGGAATCGTTGCATTCCTTTTGGCGGGCGCGGTTTGTATAGCAGCAGCCTTTGGCTATACGATGGGAAAACGCCCCTATGGATATCGAGGACTGGGAGACCTGGTTTCCTTCTTCTTTTTTGGGCCGGTTGCAGGGGTGGGAGGATTCTGGCTCTATGCACATACGATTGACTGGTTGGTTTTATTGCCAGCATCTGCGGCAGGTTTCTTACTGGTGCAGACCATCAATCTGCAGAACCTGAGAGATTTCGATAATGATAGATTTCACGGCAAGAACACCACCGCGATTATATTGGGGCGCAACCGCGTTATTGTCTATCATTACCTGTTATCTTTGGCTGCGCTTCTGTGCTATGCCCTCTTTCCCATAGCTTCTGGGCTGCTGAGCATCCAGAACTTCCTGTTCATCCTTGCTTTTATACCCCTGATAAATCACTGCATTCGCTTCAGAAAGCTCATCCATTCTGGCGAGTGCCCCTCCAAGCTCGATACACTCATGTGGCCTCTCTCACGAGCAATGGGAGCTTGCGCAGCGCTGTTCTGCCTCTCGATCCTTAGCAGCTAGATTGCCTGTGCTGTATGGCTACTACTTCTTTATCTTCATCAGTTCGTCATTCGTCTGCGTCTTTTTCTTGTAGCTACAAGTTCTGCCAGACTTTTCCTACATACCGCCAGAACGGAACACCTCTTGTATGGTGCTCCGTTCTGGTTGAAGGCCAAGGACAATAATTCTGAGGAGAGCGGTCACTTTCCAGAAAAAATCGTTTTTGCTCCAAACGATACCAGACCCTTCATAGGTATCTTCATCATCTGCTTAACATCCTGCGGCTCAATCAGCAGGTCGGTTTTGGCAATACCTGGTATCCTGACATGTGCGATGAGACCATCAGGCGTACCCTCGATGCTGATCTCTACGGGAGGGGCTGCGATAGATATGTCTCCAGCCTTGATTGCAGCGCTCAGGCTCCCACCTTCTGCCACAGTCATGGAGACGGAGGCCACTTCTTCGCCCTGTGTGGTGAGGATCTTCACGATGAATCCCTCCCTCAGCTGAACTTGTGGATGATACCGGTTCCGCCCTGCGGATAGTTCCAATCAATTGCATCCAACGGACAGAGCATACGACAGAGGCCACATTCAGCGCAGTGCGTCATGCCAAAAGTCACCCAATCAGCCTTATTATTCACCATCTCGTAAGAACCAGTTGGGCAGAGACGATAGCAGCGTCCGCAGCCATTGCACTTTTCCTCATCAACCTTGATATGCTCTTCTGTCTTCGGCTTATCAGAATAAACGATAATTCCTTCAACTAACTCTCTCACAGCTGCACCACAGAGCTGGTTTCCGTAAAGGATTTCCTTGTTATAACG
>Ga0082212_10003885_pt1 | contig 21004 bp, 10 predicted proteins | sample TergutNt197P3_FD_71548 | JGI IMG/M metagenome (GOLD analysis project Ga0082212, IMG submission 71548) | Neocapritermes taracua P3 segment gut microbial communities from Petit-Saut dam, French Guiana - Nt197 P3 | ecosystem: Host-associated > Arthropoda: Insects > Digestive system > Gut ... | reverse complement strand
GAACCGCTTGCTGGCAAGCATTCCCTACGACGACTTCTCAAATGCAGCCCGTCAGAGCATCTCCTACAACGACTATGACTTTGACATGCAGGAATGGCTTTACCGATCGACAATACTTGCTTTCCTGCGCGGTTGCGGGGTTGTCGTCGTCGCCGAGATGCACACGAACAGAGGGCGTCCCGACTTGGTCGTTACGCATAAAGGGCAGACATACATCATCGAACTGAAAGTAGCCGACGGCGCCGAAAACGCCGAAAAGAAAGCCGACGAAGCGCTCCGGCAATGCGCCGACGGAAATTATACCCAACCTTTCCCCGACGCTGCATGCCTGTGTCTGTGTATCGACAATGAAACGCGCCGGATCGCCGCTTCGCGCGTAAGACAAGCCATGTACAAATATAGTAATAACCTTAACCACGAATGCCTATGAAAAAATAACCGTGAATACACAAAACCGGAAGATGTTCCAACATCCTTCGGTAGAAAATCGAGTGAATCAACAGTTACCTACCATGAAAAAAGTAACTGAATCAAAACAACTTAATAACAAAAGTATGAAATTATTATTAAAACATTATCATTTGAACAAACTTTTTAAAGTGTTGAGACTTTCTTTAATATTCTTTTTTATAGCGCTTGTTCAGGCTGTTGCAGCAGACTTAATGCAACAGATCACGGTTACCGGCGTTGTCACCGACGCATCCGGAGATCTGCTGCCGGGTGTCACCGTGATGATCAAGGGCACTACACAGGGAACGGCTACCAGCGCCAATGGAGCCTATTCCTTGCAGGTACCCAATGAAAATGCCACCCTGGTATTTTCATTTATTGGATTTGTCACGCAGGAAACGGTCGTGGGCAACCGGCGCGCTATTAACATCTCACTGATTGAAGACACCCGCCAGCTCCAGGAAGTGGTGGTGGTCGGCTATGGCTCCATGAAGAAGGAAAACCTGACAGGCGCCGTAGCGCAGGTTAAAGGCGAAGTACTCGAAAACCGCCCCGTACTCAACGTGACACAAGCGTTACAGGGACAGGTCGCGAATCTGAATATTTTTACCTCTAACGATGGCAATAATTATTCCAACATGACAGTCGGAGGTGCGCCTGGCGCAACACAAACCATTAACATCCGGGGGTTTAGCGGATTAGGCTCCATGCCGTCGCCGCTGATTATTATTGACGGCGTGCAGGGCGGCGATCTCAGAACAATCAACATGAACGATGTGGAAAGCATCTCCGTTTTAAAAGATGCCGCTTCATCCGCCATTTACGGCTCCAGCGCTCCTTTTGGCGTGATTATTATCAATACAAAAAAAGGTGGACAGGACAAAAAGCCAACCATCACCTACAACAACAATCTGGCTGTTGCCACGCCTATCCATATCCCCAAAATTGTCAATTCGTATGAGTGGGGGAAAATGTTCAACGAGGCGTCTGATAATGCAGGTGCACCCCGTCAGTTCTCTGACGATATCATGCAGAAAATGAAGGATATATGTGAAGGGAAGTTACCTCCATTTGCGGTTCAGCCCATGCCAACCGGTGATGCGTGGGACGCCGCATCGCAATATGACAACAGCGACTGGTACGACTTCTGGCTTAGAAAATATTCATTCAATCACCAGCACAATGTAAGCGTTTCGGGTGGATCTCAAAAGTCGAGTTATTACCTGGGATTGGGTTTTAACAATCAAAACGGTATCTACAAATGGGCAGATGAAGATTTTAAACAGTTCCGGATTCGCATCAATCTTTCCTCAGAATTAACAAACTGGCTGACAGTCAATTTTCGCGGCAATTTCAGTAAATCGAAATTAGATCAACCGACTAATTTAGGCTCTCAGGTGTCAGTGGCTAATCTTGCCTTGATGTGGCCAAACTGGGCAAGAAAAAATACGCTCGGCAATTGGCATTTTTCCGCCAGGGTAGATGAAGTACAACAGGGCGGAAGGATTAATTATATCAATGACAGGGCCAATCTGACCGGTGAATTTGTTATCAAACCGTTGAAGGGATGGGAAATTACCGGTAATTATACCTACAACGCCACATTTGAAGATAATACGTATCATTACCGTACCACATACAACATCCTACCCAGCGGAACGGCTGTTGCAAGGACTAACAACCCGAATTCGATGCGACAGGATTACGGTAAATATCAATCGCATATCATCAATCTGTTCTCTTCTTACGAAAAGCAATTAGACAAACACTATTTCAAACTCCTTGCAGGATTCACACAGGAACTTTATACGAACAAGAGCCTTCAAACAAGCAACAATTATTTGTTTAATAATGATTTACCGGCATTTATCCTCACGTATGGCGATAACAAGTCGATAACGGATAATGCCAACGAACTGGCGATTCGCGGTGGATTCATGCGCCTGAATTACAATTATGAAGAAAAATATCTCATTGAATTCAATGGGCGTTACGATGGTTCCTCACGGTTTCTGAAAGACCAGCGCATGAAATTCTATCCGGGCGTTTCGGCAGCCTGGACACCATCAAAAGAGGATTTTTGGGAACCGTTGGAATCGTATTTCAATACATTGAAGTTAAGGGTTTCGTATGCACAGCTGGGCGACCAGTCGTTTGTCAACAATTATTATCCTTTTTATCCCAGTATGACTTCTACAATTGCGACACACGCCAATTCCAACTGGTTTTACAGTAGTGGAAGGGAACTTTTTATGGACAATCCCGGACTTATCAACCGGAATTTAACCTGGGTAACCACGAGTACACTCGATTTAGGCCTTGACATGGCTTTTCTTGAAAATCGTTTGCAGGCAAGTTTTGACTGGTACAAGCGGACGTCCGACAACTATGTAGGCCCGGCAGAATTACTGCCATCGTTGCTGGGGGCAAACCAGCCGCAAGTCAATAACACTGCCACCGAAACGAAAGGTTACGAACTGACCATCGGATGGAATGATCGCACGATAGACAACCGGTTGAATTATAACATTAACTTGGTTTTTAGCGACTACCAGGCTATCGTTACCAAATACCCTGTTAACCAGCGGTTGGTCGACGGCTATTATGTAGGGAAAAAAATGGGCGAAATTTGGGGATATAAAACGGAGGGACTGTTTCAGTCGGAGGCGGAAATCAACTCAGCTCCCAATCAGAACAAACTCCCGAACGGCGGCAACAACTGGAAACCCGGAGATGTCCGTTATAAAGACCTGAATGGAGACGGTGTGATAGACTGGGGCGATAACACATTGGATAATCCGGGCGACCGGGTGGTCATTGGCAACAATACGCCACGCTATCACTATGGATTATCATTGGGCGCCGACTACAAAGGTTTTGACTTCTCACTATTCATCCAGGGAATCGGAAAACGCGATTATTGGACTATATCCAGCAGTTATGTGGGGATCCCCGGCGAAGGCGGCGAATATAATTCCTGTGTGATGGAAAACATGCTGTACAACCGGTGGACGCCTGAAACCCCCAACGGGTTTTTCCCCAGATATTACCTGAATGTCCAAATGTTGAAAAACTTGCAACCGTCCGACCGTTACCTGCTGAACATGGCTTACATGCGCCTTAAAAATATGCAATTGGGATATACGATTCCAAAGCGTATCACCGACAAAATCAGCTGCCAGCGGTTGCGTCTGTATATCAGCGGTGAAAACTTAGCCACGATTTGTAAATTCAAAATGTTCGATCCGGAATTTCAGACTTCAAACGGCGACCGTCAGGGTGGTAAAGTTTATCCGTTACAGCGAACCTGGTCTTTCGGTTTGAATGTTACCTTTTAATGTTTCATGAATTAAATTGATAAAAAATGAACAAGCATATAAAATTTATTATTATTATCGTAGCAACGGCAAGTATTTTTACGTCGTGCAACGATGAGTTCTTTGAACGCTACCCGCTTGTGGCGATGTCCGATGCAAGTTACTGGAACTCGGCAAACGACCTGAAGCTCTTTGCCAACCGGTTCTATAACAACTATAGCAATGTATCCTTTTTTAAGCAATACCAGGATTGGACACCGGGAATATTCGGCGAAGACGGCAATCAAGGCAGCGATACGCAAATTTATACGGCCTACAATACCCGAATGAATGGCGAAGTAACACTTCCGGCATCCGGAGGGGGATGGGCAATCAACGACTGGGCAGTTTTAAGAAGTTTAAATTATTTCATGGATAATTATAGCAAAGTCAAGGAGGGTTGGGAGCCTTACGTGGGTGAAATCCTTTTCTTCCGTTCACTTTTCTATTATGACAAATTGTACCGGTTTGGCGATGTTCCGTATGTGGACGCCGTTTTATATAACGATTCGGAAATTTTGTTTGAAAGTCGCACACCCCGCAATCAGTTAGTCCAAAAACTCATGGAAGACATGGATCTTGCCGTCCAGTATCTGCCTGCACGAACCTCTGCGTGGACAGGCAGACTCAATAAAGAAACAGCCATGCTGTTTCAGGCAAGGCTGGCGCTGTTCGAAGGTACCTGGGAAAAATATCACGCTTTGAAAAGTACGCCTTTTGCGGTGGCCGGTTCCGACGGCAGCGCCTTTATCCGAAAAGCAAGGGATGTAACCCGCGCCCTGATGAATCTGGCGCAGTCAAGCGGCACGACCGACCTTGCATTCGAAGGGGTACCAAACGGTTATAACCAGCTGTTTATACAAAAGGACTACAGTTCGAACAAGGAAGTGCTCTTCTGGCGAAAATATGAGGCCGGGATTTCATTCACCCGTGTAACAAGCTACCTTGCAAACGGAGGCGGTTACGGACTTACCCGGCGTTTGATTGACGCCTATCTGTGCATCGACGGCAAACCGATTGCGGTCTCACCGCTGTATCAAGGCGATAAGGATTTGAAAACAGTAGTAACGAACCGCGACCCGCGCATGGACCAGACCGTCTTTGTGGACGACGGCAAACACATCCAGTTACCGATGTGGGGAGGCTTCTTCCAGTATCCCATTTTCTGGGGAGAGAGCGCCGGCGCCAAATCCGCTACGGGGTACATGTTATACAAAGGTTTTGACGGCGATGTAAATACAACAGATGCCGTATCCGGAGGTAACATGTCCAGTCCGAGTTGCGGAACAATTTATTACCGCTATGCCGAAGCATTGTTGATTTATGCCGAAGCACAGGCTGAATTGGGCGAAATCACCCAAGGCGACATCGACATCACCATCAACCGCCTTCGCAGACGTGGAGGCATGCCCGAAGAAGCCATGCTCGACATGAACAATATAACTGCGGATCCCAATTGGGAATTTGGCAGCTACCTTAGTCCGCTCCTGCAGGAAATACGCCGCGAGAGGAAGGTGGAATTAGCATGTGAAGGTTTCCGTGTGCAGGATATCTACCGCTGGGCTGCCATCGATGAACTGATCAGGGGTTATCTCCCGCAGGGCGCCGTCTGGGAACAATGGAGGAATTATCCGAATACACATCCTGACTTCGTACCTGCATGGGAAGAATTACCTGTTGACGGCGAAGGTTATATCTCTCCCTACAAAGTGTATAATCCGGTAAACGCCACAGGATATAATTTCGTTCTCGGAAGGGATTACCTGTTACCGCTACCAACCAATGAGTTAGTACTCAATGCCAGCTTAGGACAAAATCCGGGCTGGTGATTCATGCACTGAACTTGTTAATTTAATGATCCGGTCGGGAACTGATTGATTTCCTGACCGGATTTCTTTTTGGACATTTTCTCGCCCCTCACCCACCCTTTTTGCGGAAATTTACGTCATCCGGTATGATCATCATTTATTAAAAATCGTACCGACATGACAACCTCCAAAAAAAATATGGAGCAATTGACCGAATCTTTCCTGAACGAAGGATTGACTGCACGGGAACAAGCCAACTTGCAGGAACTTTTGAAAGAACCCGAAAACAGGGATTTTTTCAAAAAAACGTACATGCTTTGGCATAACGCCCACCATGCAGGCGACGAAGAATATGTGGAAAAGGCCTTGCAGAGAGTACTTTCCCGGATTACCGGACAGCAACAGCAACAGCAACAGCAACAGTACTTGCGGCAGGACGAATCCGGATGGCAATTCCAGTTCAGGAAAATGGCGGCTGCGGTATTGATAGCATTTGCTTTGGGCGCTGTATCGTATCATCTTTTCGCTTATCGCGCACAAAGTGCATCAACTTCAATGGCTACTGTGGAAACCAGCAAGGTGATGACCCCATTAGGCTCTCAGTCACTGGTGGAACTGCCCGACGGTACGCTGGTCACGCTCAATGCGGGAAGTAATCTGCATTATGCAACCTCATACGGTCAGGGAACACGCGACGTATGCCTTGAGGGCGAAGGTTATTTCAAGGTGGTGAAAAATGCTGCCGTCCCGTTTATTGTAAAAGCCAAGGATGTCGTTATCAAAGCGTTGGGGACAGAGTTCAACGTGAAGGCTTATCCCGAAGAAAATATTGTTCAAACCACACTTGTCAACGGCCTGGTGACTGTAAAGCAAACGAATGTCGACGATGCCCAGGAAATAACGCTGAAACCAAGACAAACGGTTACTTACTATGAACATATCGCAACGGTAAACGACGTGCAGGACGAACCGGAGGCGCAACCGGCAAACAGCCTGCCACCGGTACAGGCTGCTGAAAAAGTCACGGTAGAAAAAGTGGAATTGAAAAACAACATCAGGACGGAACTGTACACTTCCTGGAAAGACCCCCGCTGGGTCATCGAATCGGAACTGTTAAGCGACCTGGCCGTGAAACTGGAACGACGCTACGACGTACAGATCATTATTGCCGACGACGTACTGAAACAGTATCCTTTCAACGGCACACTGACCAACGAAACACTGGAACAGGTGCTGGATATCATGAAATCCATCGCCCCAATCAACTACACGCTCCGTAAAAAAACAGTCAGGCTAAGTATCAACCCTTATCACAAAAAATATTTCGACGAGTTAATGAAAAAATAGAGTACAAAACCTTAAACACGAATGCCTATGGAAAAATAACCATGAACACAAAAAATACCGGAAGATATTCGCGCATCTTCCGGTAGAAAATCGAGTGAATTAACAGTTACTGACCATGAAATAAGTAACTTAATCAAAACAATTTAATGACAAAGTTATGAAATTATTTTTAAAGCACTATCATTTACTAAAATTTTTTAAAGTGATGAGACTCACATTTTTATTCTTTATTATCGCGCTTGTTCAGGTCGCTGCAACAGGCTACTCGCAATCCATTAATCTGGATGTGAACAACATGGAAATCCGTCAGGTGATCAAGAATATTGAACAGCAGTCGGATTATCGCTTTTTCTACACGGACGGTTTGACGGATTTGAGCCGGCGGGTGGACTTAAATCTGACCAACCAGCCCATTGAGCAGGTATTGCTGGCTATGCTCGACAATACGCAGTTAGGCTATCAGGTGGTGGAAAACAAACTGATCATGCTAATACCCAAAGGCATCCTGCAACAAATCACGATTACCGGCAAAGTAACCGACGCATCGGGTGAGCCGTTGCCGGGTGTAACCGTGATGGTCAAAGGTACCACGCAGGGAACGGCTACCGACGCCAACGGCGCTTTTTCCTTGCCGGTACCCGATGAAAATGCCGTCCTGGCATTTTCATTTATTGGATTTGTATCACAGGAAATGGTCGTGGGCAACCGGCGCACGATTAATGTCACGCTGATTGACGACACCCGCCAGCTCGAAGAAGTGGTGGTAGTTGGATACGGCGCCCTGAAGAAGGTAAACCTGACCGGCGCTGTTATTCAGTTGAAAGGCGACGTACTCGAAAACCGCCCGGTACGGCATATAGCCCAGGCTTTACAGGGACAGGTGGCTAATCTGAACATCCTGCCTAATTTAAACACGAATGACGGACCCGTCGGAGGGGCGCCCGGCTCCTCTCCGGCTTTCAATATCCGCGGTTACACCGGATTGGGGTCTTTGGGCGCGCCATTGCTTATCATTGACGGCGTACAGGGCGGCAATTTAAACACGGTCAACATGAACGACGTGGAAAGCATCTCTGTACTTAAAGACGCAGCCTCGACTGCCATTTACGGTTCCAGCGCTCCTTTTGGCGTGATTATCATTAACACCAAAAAAGGTGGACGCGACAAACGGCCAACCATCACCTATAATAACTTTTTCGGTTTTGCACAGGTGATCAACATGCCTAAAATGGCGAATGCGTACGATTTTGCCAATATCTGGAACGAAGCCAGCATCAATGCAGGAGGGGGCGTTCAGTTTACCCCCGAACTTGTCCAGGCTATTAAGGAAACAGTTGAAGGCAAGAGACCCCCATTCCGGCTGCCTGCCGATCCAAGACCCGGATATGATGAATGGGATTTTTCATTTCAGCACGGGAATACCAACTGGCTTGATTTTTATTTTAAAAAATCGTCGTTCCAGCAACAGCATAATGTAGGCGTTTCGGGTGGTAGCGACAGGTCGAGTTATTACCTGGGCTTGGGCTATAATGACCAAAACGGCATGTACAATTTCGCCGACGAATCCTACCGCCAATTCCGGGTTCGCGCCAACCTGTCGTCCGACGTAACCAAATGGCTGACTGTCAGTTTTCGCGGAAATTTCAGTCGGGGCATGCTGAATAATCCCACCAATATGGGTAATTTGGCTATTGATGAAATAACACGAAAATGGCCTAACTGGGCAACTCACAATGAACAGGGATGGTGGGGTACATCCAGTATCGTACCGACTATTACGGATGGCGGCAGGAACCTGACAGACACCGATTGGGCAACCCTGACCGGTGAATTTGTGATAAAACCGCTACCGGGCTGGGATATTACCGGTAATTATACGCTCAACGGAACTTATGTCAACCAGTTGACTCACTACCGAACAACCTACAACATGAGACCCAGCGGGGAAAAATTCATTTGGACGAACGCTACCAACAGGGTCGACAGGAATTTCAATAAAAATCAGCATCATGCCGTCAACCTGTTCACCTCCTACGAAAAACAATTTGGCGACCATTTTATAAAAGCGCTTGCAGGATATACGCAGGAATTGTACGACGACCTGCGCGTCACCACATCCAACACGAATCTGTATGCCAACGACATACCTTCGCTTGCCCAAACTTACAACCCTACACGGTCGGCTTCGGACGACGCAAGCCAACTGGCCATTCGAGGAGGGTTCGGACGCATCAATTACAATTACAGGGAGAAATACCTGATTGAACTCAACGGACGGTACGATGGCACTTCACGATTTCTGAACGAAGTACGTAATAAGTTTTATCCAGGCATATCGGCAGGCTGGGTTCTTTCAAAGGAATCTTTCTGGGGATCGGTGGAAGACTACATAAATATGCTGAAATTAAGGGTTTCTTATGGACAATTGGGCGACCAGGGATTCACCGGCCGGTATCCTTTTTATCCCTCTATGGCAGCCTCGCCTCCAACAGGTATTACAAACTACCCGAATAACTGGTTGTTCAGCGACGGTCGGCAATCTTATATTACCAATCCCGGCCTGATCAATCAAAATTTGACATGGATTACTACCACCACACTCGATTTCGGAGCCGACCTGAGCCTCCTTAATCAAAGGCTGAATGTGAATTTCGACTGGTACAAACGCTTAGCCGACGACTATGTGGGACCGGCAGTCAGACTGCCGTCATTTCTGGGAGCAAGTCAGCCGCAAGTGAACAATTCGTCCCTGGAGACAAAGGGATACGATATTACCATCGGCTGGGAAGATCGCGTTCTCGGCAACGAATTGCATTATAACGCCAGTCTTGTGTTCAGCGACTTCAAAACGGTCGTAACAAAATTCCCGAATCCAACAGGATTGATCAACACCTGGTACGAAGGACAGGTGATTGGCTCTATTTGGGGATATAAAACGGAAGGACTGTTCCAGTCGCAGGCAGAAATAGACGCCGCTCCGTCACAGTCCAGAATCTATGCAACCTGGACGCCCGGCGACGTCCGTTATAAAGACCTGAACGGCGACGGCGAGATTTGGCTGGGCAATCAAACGCTGGACAATCCGGGCGACAAGACCATCATTGGCAACACGACACCGCGTTATACGTTCGGTTTGACATTGGCAGCCGACTACAAAGGAATTGATTTTTCTGTTTTTGCACAGGGAGTAGGCAAACGCGATTTCTTTACTGAATCCAACCTGTATTGGGGAGTCAATCAGGGCGGAGCATATAATGACTCCTGGCAACAATTCAATGAAGATAATCGATGGAAACCCGATAATCCAAACGGGTTTTTCCCGAAATATTATCACAGCGCGCAAATGACCAAGAACATGCAGGTGTGCGATCGTTACCTTATCAACGCAGCCTACATGCGTATCAAGAACATGCAATTGGGTTATACGATTCCAACGAACCTCACCGGTAAAATCAACTGCCAGCGGGCGCGGATTTTCATGAGCGTTGAAAACCTGGCCACGGTTACCAAAATGCTTAAATCGTTCGATCCTGAATTTCTCACCATCGACTCGGCAAGCACTTCTACTTCCGGTCGTAGCGGCGGGAAAATTTACCCGCTCCAGCGTACATGGTCCTTTGGATTAAATGTTACCTTCTAAATTTTATGTTTCATGTTTAATATATAAAAAAATGAAAAAACATATAAAATATTTAATAATGTTCATTGTCACGACAAGTTTTTTCGCGTCGTGCAACGAAGACTTTCTGGAACGTTATCCGCTTACAGCTGTCAGCGATGGCGGTTTCTGGAATACGGCAAATGATTTGAAGCTCTATGCAAACAGATTTTATAATGAATCCCCTGATTTTAATTTTTTCCCCATGCACCAGTCCTGGACACTGGGTCCTTTCGGACTTGACGCCGACTGGGGGTCAGATACGCAGATTGCAAGAGATTACAACCGCCGGATGAATGGCGAAGGTACGGTTCCAGCGTCCGGAGGCGGTTGGGCGATCAGCAACTGGTCAACCCTGCGCAGTTTGAATTATTTCATGGCAAATCATCACAAATCAACCGATCCTTGGGATTTAAACAAAGCCTATGTAGGCGAAATCCTGTTTTTCAGGGCGCTTTTCTATTTAGATAAATTGATCCAGTTTGGCGATGTACCGTATTCATCATCTCTTCTGTATAACGATTCGGAACTGTTGTTTGAAGGCCGTTTGCCGCGAAATCAGGTGGTTGACTCGCTGATGCGCGATTTAGACCAGGCAGTAGAGTACCTGCCTGCGCGTACCGGGACATGGACAGGACGGATTAACAAGGAAACAGCCATGCTGTTGCAGGCAAGAATTGCCCTTTACGAAGGTACCTGGGAAAAATACCATGCCTTGAAAAACACCCCCTTCCGGGCGGCAGGTTCCGATGGCAGCAAATTCATCCGTAAAGCGGCAGAAGTGTCAGGCGCCTTAATGTCGCTGGCTGAATCAAGCGGACAGACAGGCTTGGCCAATGTGGGCGACGAAGACGGGTACAACAAACTGTTTAACCAGAAAGATTACAGTACGAATAAGGAAGCCCTGTTCTGGCGGAAATTTGAAGTGGGCGTAAACTTCAGCCGAATTGGAGGACAACTGAAAGAAGGAGGCGCGCGCGGTCTTACCAAACGCATGGTCGACTCCTATCTGTGTATCGACGGGAAACCCATTGTTGCGTCTCCCCTGTATCAGGGTGATGAAGACCTGATAACGGTTGTAGCCAATCGTGACCCGCGCCTGAACCAAACCATGTGCGTGAACGACGGCAAACATGTAGAGTGGGTGCAGTACGGTACTTTCTTCCAGTATCCTAACTTTTATTCAGAAACGGCGGCAGGCGACTCTCCTACAGGATACCAGTTGTATAAAGGATTCGACGGTGACCGCGATGAATCACAAGGGGGTACAAGCCCCAGTTGCGGATTGATTTATTTCCGCTATGGCGAAGCCTTGCTGATCCATGCGGAAGCAAAAGCCGAACTGGGAGAAATCACCCAGAACGACATCGACCGAACCGTCAATGCGCTGCGAAAAAGAGGAGGTATGCCGGACGGGGGACTGCTTAACATGAGCAATATCACGCCCGATCCGAATTGGCTGTTTCCAAGCCTCAGTCCGCTTATCAACGAAATACGCCGTGAAAGATCAGTAGAACTGTGCTGCGAAGGCTTCCGCCGTGAAGACATCTTCCGGTGGGCTGCAGCCGACGAACTCTTAAAAGGCTATATTCCAAAAGGGGCCATATGGAAACAATGGGAGTATGTTAAAGACCTTGACGATGCACCGGAGCGATTCTTCGATCACTGGAATATCCTGACTGTCGACGATAATGGATATATTTACCCGTACAGGGATTATGGAACAGTAGGTACCGCAGGCTATAATTTCAATCTCGGACGGGATTACCTGATGCCGCTACCCACCGAAGAACTTACACTGAACCCCGCACTGGGACAAAACCCGGGCTGGTGATTTTTTATAGTAGAGACGGGGGACGCCCCGTCAGTACATTTTTTATTTTAACATAATTTTGAAACATCCGGTCGGGAATCGTCCCGTTTCCTGGCTGGATGTTTTTCTAATTCATTTCTATGCGTACTATTCATTTTATTTTTATCACAATTGTTATTTTCGGATGTTTTTCCTGCCATTCAAAAAAAGATTATTTCAGTTCCTTTCCGGAAGGGTTTACACCGGAAGAAATAGGCGCTAAACTTGCACGCCGTTTTGTTCCTGTTCCGGGCAAGCACATGCTTTACGGAAGATATATTCATTATGCCGAGGTCTGCACCTGGTACGGCGCTTTGCGGTATGCGCAAGCTGTCAATGATCGGCAGTTAATCAGACAGTTGCAGGATCGTTTTGAGCCGTTTTTCACGACGGAACAGCATCTGTTGCCTCCCTGGAACCATGTCGATTTCAACATGTTCGGATGCCTGCCGCTGGAGCTTTATAAAATTACCGGCGACAAGCGTTATTATGATCTGGGTATGATATGCGCCGATACGCAATGGAACGTGCCCGAAGAGGCTACCGGCGAGGAGAAGGCGTATGCCGGCAGAGGTTTTTCGTGGCAGACGCGGATGTGGATCGACGATATGTTCATGATCACCATTATCCAGTCGCAGGCATGGAAAGTGACCGGTAAACGGGAATATATCGACCGCGCTGCTAAGGAGATGGTGTTTTATTTAGACAGCACCCAACAGGCAAACGGTCTGTTTTATCATGCGCCAGATGTGCCATTCTTCTGGGCACGCGGCAACGGATGGATGGCGGCAGGGATGGCCGAACTGCTGCGGACGCTTCCCGAAGATAATACTGACAGGCCACGCATCATGCAAGGCTACCTGAAAATGATGGAAAGCCTGAAATCGTTCCAGTCGGAAACGGGCATGTGGAACCAACTGATCGACAAACCGGACTGCTGGCCCGAGACGTCGGGTTCCGCCATGTTTGCGTACGCCATGATCACCGGTGTAAAACGGGGATGGCTAAAAGTCGACGAATACGGTCCGGTTGCCCGAAAAGCATGGCTGGCTTTGGTTCCCTACATCAACGAAAATGGCGATGTAACGGAAGTGTGCGAAGGCACTGCCAAGAAAAATGACTTGCAGTATTATTACGACCGGCCGCGTATCACAGGCGATTATCACGGACAGGCGCCCATGCTGTGGTGCGCTTTTGCATTGTTGGAAAAATAAGTTACAATTCATTAAATATGGAAAGAAGAAGTTTTATTAAAACATCGGCAGTTGTTGCCGGACTGGGATTATTGAAGCCGGCAATATTATCGGCAAGCGTGCTTGAGAAACCCGTGAAAATAGGTTTTATCGGATGTGGAAACAGAGGTACAGGCGTCATATCGACCATGTCGGAAAATAACAATATCCATATTACGGCGCTGGCTGACCTTTTCAGGAACCAAATCGACAATGCGTTGCCGAAAATCAACCAATTGAACAACAACCGGAATTACGCTGCCGTAGCGGAAAAAAACATCTATACGGGACACGATGCCTATCAAAGACTGCTCCTCGACAGCGATACGGATGCGGTATTGATATCGACTCCGGCTTATGCGCATCCGTTTATTTTCGAAGCGGCCGTTGCCGCAGGTAAACATGTTTATTGCGAAAAACCGGCAGCGCCCGATGTATATGGAACCTTACGCATGTTGAAAGCTGCCGCAAACGTGAAAAATTTAAGTCTTGTATGCGGATTTCAGATACGTTATGCCTCCACTTACGGCGAGATGGTTCGCCAAATACAGCAAGGGGCTATTGGCGATATCGTTAGCGTTCAACTTTATTACAATTCAAGCGAAACGCCCCGAAAAACACAACTTGACAGCGCCGACGACGAATTTCGCATCCGCAACCATTTTCATTTCCTGTCGCTTTCGGGCGGTATTTTAAATGATCAGGGCATACATATGCTGGATGTGTGCAACTGGGCGCTTCAATCCAAACCGATGTACGCTGTCGGGATGGGAGGAAAAAAAGGAGGGATGGACTTCGGTGATATTTTCACCAACTACCAGGTGTTGTATAAATACCCCAACGATATTCATGCATCCATTCAGACATCACAGGTTGGACCGTCATTCGGCGATGTATGCGCGCGTTTTATCGGAACCGACGGTTATGCGGAAGCCCATTACGATGGCGGCGTGTTCATCAGGGGAAAGCATGAATGGGATTCGGGAGTCGTCAATTCCACCCTGTTCGATTCAAATATCAATAAAAGCAAGTCGTTTATTCAAAGCATTGAAAGCGGCCAATACCTGAATCAAATCGAATCTGCCTGCGAGTCGACGCTCACGGCCATTCTCGGCAGGGAAGCCGCATTTCAGGATAAGACGATCAGTTGGGAACAGCTCATCGCCTCCAACCAGCGCTCGGATCCCCAATTGAATCTTTCAAAATTCAAATAAAAACGGATGATTTTTTAATATTCATGCCATGAGAAACATGAACAGACGACTTTTTATAAAAAAGAGCGCTGTCTTGCTTGCAGCAGGCAGTATGGCCGGACAGGAAATGGTTGCTTCGGTAGCAGTGAAACGTAACAAAGGGTGTATCGGTTTACAGTTATGGAGTATCAGACCCGAAATGACAGACGATTTCGCAGGTAGCCTGAAAAAAATAGCTGCCATGGGTTATTCGGCTATTGAGACGTTTGGCACATTCAGGGAGGGTGAAAAATTTTTTGGCTATACGACGAAAGAAATAGATGTCATGGCGAAATACATACGCAAGGCGACCGTATGGCTTCCTGTAAAGCTACATTCGACTATTTAAAGCAATTCAAATGGACAAATGTAAAGTGAAGATGAATAGTTACGATTGAAACACGTTAATATTAAATAGGATAGCTATGAAAATAAAAAAAATTCCCTTGACATGTGCCGGCGTTTTTATCCGTGTGCTGATGTTGTATATGTGCGTGGTCGCATCCTCCTGTACCACAAATCTTGAAAAGGAATTCAAGAACCCGCCCCATGTAGCAAAACCATGGACGTTTTGGTTTTGGATCAACGGGAACGTCACGAAAGAAGGTATCACGAATGACCTGGAGGCGTTTGCGGAAGCCGGTATCGGCGGTGTGATGTGGATGGAAGTGAGCGGACAATACTGGGCGCCGGACGGGGATATCGTACCCAATTCACCCGAATGGCACAGTATGATGCAATGGTCTTTCAAGGAGTGTGCACGTTTGGGACTTGAATTCGACATGACGCTTGATTTTGGTTACGGGTGCGGCGGGCCGCACATCACGCCTGAAATATCAACGCAGCGAATCTTCTGCACCGAATCGCGGGTAAAGGGCGGAAAAATACTGACGCTCCATCCTGCGCGTCCAAACCCGCCCAAGGAATTATCCGCATGGTTGCGACCGGGTACTCCTTTCCCTTCCAAGGTAAAAGAGATGATACTGACGGCCGATTCATACCGCGATATTGCGATTCTGGCAATCCCGCTGAAGACGGACAGCAGGAATTTGGCGCCGCGTATCGACGTCATCGGACGCGACGGATCAGTGCCAAGATTCTGGGAACGGTTAGGGGCGATGAGCGAATCGTCCGTAAGAGTCGAGTTTTCATCGGCGGCAGCTATTCCGGTGGATTTATACATTCCCGCCGGTCAGATTGATAATCTGACCGACAAGCTTCAACCCGACGGCTCTCTCGTATGGGATGCGCCGGAAGGCGAGTGGATTATACTGCGGATGGGACACGACACCAATTGCACCATGACGCGCCCCTGTCCGGGCGCGGCGGTCGGATTGGAGTGCGACCGTCTGTCGACAGACGGTATTGACGCACACTTTAACAGTTTCCTTAAAAAGATTTTTGAAGACGCCGGCGAACTGGCAGGAAAGGCGCTGACTTATGTCCATATCGACAGTTGGGAGGCAGGCGGACAAAACTGGACTGTAAAGATGCCCGAAGAATTTTTTCAGCGAAGAGGATATGACATCACGCCATGGCTGCCCATTCTGTTGGGTTACCCCATTGAATCGCCTGAGAAGAGCGAGGCGTTCCTGAAAGACATGCGCCGTACCGTCAACGAACTGACGCAAGACAACTATGTCAGGCGCCTCGTCGATCATGCCAAATCATACGGCATCAAGTTTTCGGTCGAACCGTATGGTCATCTCTGTATCGATAATGTGGCATACGGCGGTATCGGCGACGTACCCATGGGCGAATTTTGGGCGCTCGGAACGGAAAAGTTCCCATCGGTTGACCTGAACGAGTATGTGTTTTCTTCCAAATCGGCGGCATCTTCCGGGCATATTTACGGACGTCCGGTCATCGGCGCCGAAGCATGGACTTCGAACCGGGCGTGGGGCGATCATCCCTATCTGATGAAACCCATCGGCGACCGCATGATGTGTGATGGCATCAACCGCATGGTGTTCCACCTCGCCGCCCACCAACCCTACGAAAATATGATCCCGGGTTTGACGCACCGCAGATGGGGCGAACACTTCAATCGTTTCAATACCTGGTGGCCTTATTGCGGTCCCTGGATGGATTATCTTGCGCGCTGTCAATACATGTTGCAGCAGGGATTGTTTGTTGCCGATGTCTGCTATTTGGTTTCCGACGACGGCAACGTTGAAGCCACAACCCATGGTATGGCTTTGGACGTCAAAAAGCATCTGAATCTGCCGGCCGGCTACGATTACGACGTGTGCACGGCGCCAATACTTGCTACGATGACTGTCGATACGGATGGAAACATCTGCCTCCCTTCGGGGATGCGCTATGCTTACCTTGCCGTACCGCCGAAAGAAGAATGTCTGCCGGAAACGCTTCGGAAAATAACCGAACTTGAAGCCGGCGGTGCACGTATTATTCGAGGCGCATCGGAAATGCAAGCGGCAATTAGTCGGGATATACCTGTTCCCGACTTCTCGGGCAAGGATCTGGGTTATATCCATCGTCAAGACGGCGAGACCCACATCTATTTTGTATCTCATCAGAAAGATAACCCTTATTCGACTACTTGCGGGTTTCGGGTTCCGGAAACGCTGTATCCGTCCGTCTGGGATCCGGAAACAGGCAATATCTTCAATGTGACGGATGCGAAGCGTCAAAACGGGCAAACAACGTTCACAATAGACTTTGATCCCGCGGAAAGTTTTCTCGTCGTGTTCACGCCAAAAAAACTTTCCGCCCCAAAATACAATCGCCATCCTTTTAAGGTTGTCAAGACGCTTGACCGACCCTGGCAGGTTGTTTTCGATCCGCGCCGGGGCGGTCCGGCGGCGACTGTGACATTCCCGGCGCTTATCGACTGGAGCCAACACACCGATACGCTTATCCGGTACTATTCGGGCACAGCCGTTTACCATACGACTTTTACTGTGGACGCCGCTTCATCTCCGCTCTATCTGAATCTGGGACAAGTCGAAGTCATGGCGCATGTCAAACTCAACGGAGAAGACTGCGGCATCACATGGAAACCGCCCTACCGCGTGGAACTCAAAGGGGTAAAAAAAGGTGAAAACAGGCTCGAAATTGAAGTCGTTAATCTGTGGACCAACCGAATGATTGGCGACGAGCGGTTGCCAATGGATGCGAATTGGAAGGACTTCGAAGTACTGCTGGAATGGCCTGACTGGTTCCGTCGCGACGAACAGCGACCCTCCGGGCGCTACACGTTCACCAGTTGCCGACATTATAACGCTGACACGCCGCTGGCGCCTTCGGGATTGTCCGGTCCGTCCGTTACGATTGAAACACGTTAATATTAAATAGGATAGTTATGAAAATAAAAAAAATTCCCTTGACATGTGCCGGCGTGCTGGCGTTCATGTCGTCCCAATCGCCGGCTGCACCGGCGGAAACGCCCAATATTGTCCTGATTTTCCTGGATGACATGGGATATGGCGACATGACCATTACCGGTGCACGGGGTTATCAGACGCCCCACCTCGATCAACTGGCGCATGAGGGCGTCCTGTGTACCCAGTTTTATGTGGCGCAGGCCGTAAGCAGCGCTTCACGCGCGGGACTGCTCACCGGTTGTTATCCCAACCGGATCGGAATATCAGGCGCGCTGTTCCCTTATGATACCGTTGGCATAAGCGATGCGGAAATGACCATGGCCGAACTGTTGAAACAGCAGCATTACGTCTGCGGCATTTTCGGTAAATGGCACCTCGGATGTCTCCGGCAGTTTTTGCCTCTGCAGCACGGTTTCGACGAATATCTCGGGCTGCCCTATTCAAATGATATGCGACCGTTGGATTACGACGACTCGCCTGTACCGCCTACCCACCGGAAAGCGCTTTTTCCACAGTTACCTTTGATTGACGGAAATGAAACAGTCAGTGAATTACGCACGCTCGAAGACCAGTCACAACTGACAACGCTATATACCGAACGCGCCGTGTCGTTTATCCGAAAAAACAAGGATAAGCCTTTTTTCCTATATGTGCCTCATACCATGCCGCACACGCCTTTGGCTGTATCTTCTAAATTCAAAGGGAAAAGTTCAATAGGCATGTATGGCGACGTCATGATGGAAATAGACTGGAGCGTGGGACAGATCATGGAAACGCTTAAAGAACTGAAGCTGGAAGATAATACGCTGGTCATTTTTACTTCCGACAACGGCCCATGGCTCAACTTCGGCGATTATGCCGGGTCGGCTGCCGGTATGCGCGAAGGAAAACAATCAACGTGGGAAGGCGGACAACGCCTCCCCTGTATCATACGATGGAAAGGTACAATCAAAGAAGGACAGATTTGTAATCAGTTGATGTCTTCCATTGACCTGTTTCCCACGATTGCTTCCATCTGCCATGCGCCGTTACCGCCGCGTAAAATAGATGGGATCAATATGTGGCCGTTGATCAGCGGAGAAACCGGCGTCAGCCCAAGGCGTTATTTTCTGTACTATTACGACGCCAACAACTTGAAATCGGTGCGAAACGATCGGTGGAAATTAGTACTTCCCCATACATATGTTTCATACGAGGGAAATCTTCCGGGCGTCAACGGGATGCCGGGTCCCACATCGTTGAAGACAATCGTTACGCCGGAACTGTACGACCTGCGCCGCGATCCGGGCGAACGCTATAACGTGATCGACCGGCATCCGGATATTGTAGCCGAATTAATGAAAGTAGTCGAAGAAGCAAGGGACGATCTGGGCGATGATCTCACATCAAGAAAGGGTAACGGTCGCCGTCCGATTGGCAAAGCGGATTGAAATAAAACTGAAATAATAGTTTAATACAATACATATCATGAAGAAATATCTTTTATTTTTACTGGCAACCCCTTTCCTTTGTGTTGCCCAAACGCATCCTTATCAGGATTTGTCGTACGACAGCAAGGTGTTCGGAACGCCGAGACACTACAGGTTATGCTTGCCCGACGGCTACGACCAAACAGCTAAACGCTATCCCGTGATTTATTTTTTCCACGGCCATAGCGGACGCTACAACAAGGAACCCAACGTCAAACCCGAATATGACATGCTGGGCGAGCTGGTGAACAAATATCAGGTGATCATGGTCATGTGGGACGGCAATTATGAAGAATCGAATCCCGCTCCCTACAATGTCGGAGGCCGCGAAATGGTTAAGTATCAGGTGCAGGTGAAAGACTATTTTCCGGAGTTTGTCGAGATGATGGACAACAACTACCGGACTTTGGCCGACCGCGATCATCGCGGTATCATCGGGTTTAGCATGGGCGGGTTCACGTCGATGCTCATTGCAGGTAAGTTTCCCGATAAGGTATCGGCTATCGTCAATATGGTAGGGAGTCCCGAATTTTTTGTCGGGTATCCCGACAACCAGACCTTTTTTCCGCATCGGTATCTGACTGAAAACTTGAAAGACGTATCGGTCAGGATGCACAATATGGACGGCTGCGCGCTGTCATTGTTAAACAATGAAATAAAAAACGGCGCCGTATGGGAAGGTCTGCCCAAGTTTGAATATTGGATGGGGCATGGCGCACATGGAGTGGATAAGCCGGGCGAGACAAAGATTTTCGAGGCAGCCATGCAATTTATAGACAACCGATTTCACAATCATATACCGCTTCAAAAAACATGGTCGCATTACGACGTCTATCCCGAATTTGATGTATGGAACTATACAGTGAAAAGCAACAAAGATGAACCGGGGTATTTATACCTTCGTAATGTGTCGCCTGCAGGTTTTGGCTTTTATAGCCGTCAATGGATGCCCGACGGACCTCCCATCGTCGGCTGTACGGCAACCGTTGCCACCGCGCCCGTCTATAAAAAAGGATTGGAATATGACGTACTGCTGTACCGTCAGGGCGCTGTTGAGCCTGTGATAACGAAAGAAAAAGCCGACCGCGAAGGACGGTTGCATATCGCATTGACCGGCGACGGTTGCGAAGTCAGTATTTCCGGTCGTTCGCAACCTGCTGACTTCGTGGTACTGAATCATATATTGGATCGGGGAAAACGGTATATCCACGTAAATGAAAACAACGAGGTAAGCCTAACGCTCCTGAACCGTG
>Ga0082212_10003884_pt1 | contig 21005 bp, 22 predicted proteins | sample TergutNt197P3_FD_71548 | JGI IMG/M metagenome (GOLD analysis project Ga0082212, IMG submission 71548) | Neocapritermes taracua P3 segment gut microbial communities from Petit-Saut dam, French Guiana - Nt197 P3 | ecosystem: Host-associated > Arthropoda: Insects > Digestive system > Gut ... | reverse complement strand
CTTTCAGCGGTATTTTGTGGAGGGGATTACGATGGGAGCCGTCAAAGGCTGAAGGGGGAACCGGGTATGGGAAACCAAACCATTCACATGGGCGCGTGTTTTTGCGATGCTGGCAGGATGGGAGGCGCGTAGCGATGATTCAGGCGGTTTTAACAATTGACGACGGTCCTTCCGCGATTACGCCGGATATGATGGCGTTTCTCTCCCATAACGGGATCACGCCGGTCATGTTCATGATCGGCGCGCAGCTTGAACAGTTTTTTGACATTGCCGTGCAGGCGGTACGGATGGGCGCCGTCGCGTCCAATCACGGCTATTCTCACACAATTTTTGACAAAATGGATTTGGCTGAGGCTTTGTCGGAGATTTCCCGTCAGGAGAAACTGCTGAAGCGGCTTTACGCCGTCGCCGTTACCGAAGCCGTATATGCGCGGGGCATGTGCCCGATGTTGTGGGACACGCCCGGCGACCAGTATGACCGGCTGCTGTGCGAATTCTGGGATAAAAAATTTTTGGAAGAAATGTTCGCGATACCGGGGAAGTATTTGAACCGGTAGGTGTATTAAAGGAGTTAAAATATTAAAGGGAGGCTTTACGCCTCCCCTTTTTTATCCTTCTCCCGGATTTCCAACCGCCGGATTTTTCCCGAAATGGTTTTCGGCAAACTCTCCACGTATTCGATGATGCGCGGGTATTTATACGGCGCGGTTATTTTTTTCACATGGTTCTGTAATTCTTTTGTCAGTTCCGGCGAGCCGGTATACCCCTGCGACAACACAATCGTCGCTTTTACCGCGAAGCCGCGCTCCGGGTCGGGTACACCGGTGACGGCACATTCGGTGACGGCGGGGTGTTCCATCAGCACGCTTTCCACCTCAAACGGGCCGATCCGGTAGCCGGACGACTTGATCACGTCGTCCGTGCGGCCGACGTACCACAAGAAACCCATTTCGTCTTTATACGCCGTGTCCCCGGTGTGGTACAGGTCGTCATGCCACACACTTTCGGTCATTTCATCGTCGCGGTAATAGCCGGAGAACATGCCGAACGGTTTGCCGCCGCCCGCTTCATCGGTGCGGATACAGATTTCACCCGTCACGCCGGGGCCAAGCTCTTGGCCCGTCTCGTTGGCGATGATCATGCGGTAGCCCGGCACGGGCAGGCCCATGCTACCCAAGCGCGGCTGCATCCATGGGTAGCCTGTCCAGCAGCAGAGCGTGGTTTCGGTCTGCCCGAAGCCCTCGAAGATTTTCATCCCTGTGCCTTCCAGCCAGACCTTGTACACCTCGGGGTTCAGCGCCTCGCCCGCCGTGGCGCAGTGTTTCAGCGCGGACAGGTCGTATTGCTTCAAATCCTCTTTGATCAGATAGCGGTACATGGTGGGCGGCGCGCAGAACGTCGTGATCTTGTATTTCTGCATCTTCTCCAAGATGTCGGGCGCGGAGAAGCGGTCGAAATCATACGTGAAGATCGCGCTTCCGGCCAGCCACTGGCTGTACATCTTGCCCCACAGGCTTTTGAGCCATCCGGTGTCGGAGATCGTGAAATGCAGGCCGCCCTCCTCACAGCGGTGCCAGAAGCACCCGGTCATGACGTGCCCCAGCGGATAGGTGTAGTCATGCCAGACCATTTTCGGATAGCCGGTCGTGCCGGAGGAAAAGGCCATCAGCATCATGTCGGATTTCACGGTGCTGCGCGCGACCGGGGTCTCGGGCGCGGTCTCCCACTCGGCGTCAAAGTCGATCCAGCGGCCGTTCGGCACGGAACCCCCGAACACCGCCAGCTTCTTGACCGTCGGACATTCCGGCAGGGCCTCTTCCATCGCTTGTACCACGCCAAAACGCGGCGTGGTCAGCAGCATTTTGACCGAGGCGGCGTTCATCCGGTACTCGAAATCTTTTTTCGTCAGCAGATACGTCGCGGGCACGGCGACGGCCCCCATCCGGTGCAGGCCCATCAGGACAGGCCAGTACCGCCAGTCGCGGGACATGGTGAGCATCACCATGTCGCCTTTTTCGATGCCGTGGGAAACAAAGAAATTGGCGGCCTTGACCGACAAGCGCCGGATATCCTCGTAGGTGAAGCGTCTTTCTTCGCCCTCGTTGGAGAGCCACACTAACGCCTGCGCGTCCGGCGTTTCGGCGGCCATCACGTCCAGGCAGTCGAAAGCGAAGTTGAAATCGCCGGGTACGGTCAGCGTATAGTTTTTTTGCAGGTCCTCCAGCGTCACGTAATCGTCACGGTGGCGGCCTGTGTATTTTTCATATAGCGGCATGGTCTATTCTCCCTTCTGCATTACGACGGCTAAGAACCGCGCGGGCTTGCCGTCCAGCGCCCGCATGGCGTGGGCCCCGCCTGCGTTGAAGTACACGCTGTCGCCCGGCTCTAGGTCATAGGACAGTTCCCCCATAAAGAACCTCATGCGCCCTTCGACCATCAGGTTGAACTCCTGGCCCGGGTGCGCGTGCTGCTCCGGCGCGTCGGTGTCGCCTTTTGGCTCTACGGTGACCATAAACGGTTCGGCCAGCTTGTTTCGGAACGTAAACGCCAGATGCTTGTAGCTGTAGGCCGCCCGGCGGTCTATGGCGTAGCCCTGCCCGGCGCGGGTCAGGCAGCAGCCCGACAGTTTCGGCGATTCGCCGCTCATCAGGTCTACCACATCCACCCCGAGTACACGGGCGGCGTTGTACAGGAAGGAAAAAGAGAAGTCCCGTTCGCCGCGCTCGTATTCCTCAAGCTGCGCCACCGTGAGGCCGCATTGCGAGGCCAGAGCCTCCTTGCTAATGCCCTCGATGTCTCTCAGCGCGGCCAGGCGGCCGCCGATTTCACGCAATTGGTCTGTCATGTCGTTGCTCCTCACTTTCTTTTTTCAATGACCGGATATAGTTTCCGCCCATAGGCCGTGTTGACCACGATGGCCGCGCTGAAATAAATGGCGATGGCCCCGGACACCAGCAAAGCATACGCGGGAATGGGCGCAAAGTCCGCCGGCAATACCTGAAGGTCTAGCAAGGTTATGAACGGCAGGGCCACGTCCAGCGCAAGCACAATCAGGGACAGCAGGTTGAAGGATTTCAGAAAGGCCGGCGTCCAAAGCAAAACAACTACGGTGAGCGCAAGCCAAGCGAATCCGTCAATGCGGGTGTCGGCAGGCGCGCCGGACACGATGCCGTTGTACTTGACAAACATCTCCAGCCCGCCGGCCAGCATAAAGAATGCGCTGAAAAACAGGAACGTGTTGCCTCCGGCGTGGTTGCCGCCTTTCAGGTCCAGCAGTCCGACGGCGATCTGGACCACAAAGCCTCCGAGAAGCCAGCAGCCAATCAACGGCATGGCCGATTTCTCCACAAGCCCGTTCAGCATGGCGAAAAAGCAGAAACAGGCCACCGCAAGGGCCACCAGCCCTGCCGGGGTAGGGTTGGCCCACTCTTTTGGGGCCGGGGTGCTAGGCGTTTGTTCCGCGCGCGTGGGGTTCGATGTTGTTGCGTTCATGATTTGCCCTCCATTTTTTAGCAAACAAAAACGCCCGGCGCAACCGTTTTACCGATTGCCCGGGCGTATGCGTTTGCTGTAAGATTACAGCTTTGACATACTCCTATGGACAACCGGCCCCGTAATAATAAACAGCCCAATCGACGAAGCCGGAATGGCTTCGCTGCTGATGAGGGTGTTCATTACACGGTTGCGGTCATTCATTGCGGAACCTCCAAAGACTGCGATGGTAAAGAGTATACAGGGACATATGGCGCTTGTCAAGAAAAATTTTTCAGAAAGCTGAGATTTGTAAAATCGCCGGGCCTCTCCCTTGCGCCGTCTGCGGTTGACAGGATATAATAACCGCAACTAAAATCAAACGCGCCCCCGGCAAATGCGCTATGATCCACACAGGACGGGAGGTGACGGGCATGTACGAATGGCGCAGGCAGGTGCAGGGGATCGCCGACGAGATCGACCGGTGTATCGAAAACCGCGACGACGACGGGCTGACGCTGCGGGCCCTCGCGGATAAAAACGGATACTCCGGCTTCCACATGACGCGCAAGTTCAAGGAGCTGTCTGGGGTGTCCCTGCGGGATTACCTGCGCGGGCGGCGCCTGGCGTTCGCGCTGATCGACCTGCGGGACACCGACAGGAGCATCCTTGATATCGCCGTGGACTACGGGTTTTCCTCCCATGAGGCGTTCTGCCGTTCGTTCAAGGCGGCGTACGGCATCCCGCCCAGCACATACCGGGCCAGACCAAAACCCGTGACTCTGCGTACAAAGCTCGTTATGCTCGACCGTCACTATTTAGGAGTAGGGGAGATCGGCATGGTCAAATCCACGGAGGACATCAAAATCTATTTCGTCTCGATCCCGGCGCACAAGTTCCTGCATATCAAAAATTACGAGAGCGACGGCTACTTTGATTTCTGGGAAAGGCAGGACAAAATACCGGGCCTGGACTGCGACACGGTCTGCGGCTTGCTGGACAGGATCGGCGGCAAGCTGGACGGCGAGGACGGCGTGATCGGCCAATACAGCGGCCAGATCATGGCGCGCTTCCGCGAGGACGGCGGCAAACGGCCGGAAGCCTACGGCGTCCGCCTGCCCAAGGACTGGTCCGGCGAGGCCCCCGCGCAAATGCTGATGCTGGACGTGCCGGAGGCGGAGTATCTCGTGTTCGAGCATGGCAGTTTCAATTTTGAGGATGAGGAAGAGTGCGAGGCGGTCGGCGAAAAGCTGCAAGCGGCGATAGACGGTTTTGACTACGGCGGCACGGAGTACGCCCCCGACGATGCGGTTGGCCGCGTTTCGTATTTCTATTTCGACCCTGAGAAGTACGAAAAACGGGTCTTGCCGGTCAAGCGGAAATAGGCTGTATGCAGGGACGACCGGGGGCGGTCGTCCCTGCGGCTTTTACCGGGCCGGCGCCGCCGTCGGTTTCGCACTTGAAAAATACGGTGCATTTTGATATGATGAAAGCCGTGGTCCGCGGACGGACTGAAAAGGGGGCGCGACACCATGCACACGGGTTTTGACCCCGCGCTGTATATGACCGTGCAGCGCGAGAATATCCTGGAACGCATTGAGCGGACGCACGGGCGGCTGTATCTGGAGTTCGGCGGCAAGCTGCTGGACGACTACCACGCCGCGCGCGTGCTGCCGGGTTTCGACGCGGGCGGCAAGGTCAAGCTATTGCAAACGCTGTCCGACCGGCTGGAGATATTGCTGTGCATCAACGCCGGGGATATCGAGAAGAATAAACTGCGCGCCGACCTGGGCATCACCTACGAGCGCGACGTGCTGCGGCTGATGGACGACCTGCGCGGCCTGAGCCTGCGCGTCGGGGCCGTCGTCATCACGCAGTACCGCGGCCAGCCCGGCGCGGACATGTTCCGCAAAAAGCTCGAAATGCGCGACGAGCGCGTGTTTGTCCACCAGTACACCAAGGGCTACCCGACCGACATCGCAACCATCGTCAGCGAGGAGGGCTACGGGGCCAATCCCTATATCCCCTGCTCGCAGCCGCTGGTCGTCGTCACCGCGCCGGGGCCGGGCAGCGGCAAGCTGGCGACCTGCCTCAGCCAGATGTACCACGAACACCGCCAAGGCCAGGCCGCCGGGTACGCCAAGTTTGAGACGTTCCCGATCTGGAACCTGCCGCTGAACCACCCGGTCAACCTCGCCTATGAGGCCGCCACCGCGGACTTGGACGATATAAACATGATTGACCCGTTCCACTTGGAGGCGTACAACGAACCTGCCGTAAACTACAACCGCGACGTCGAGGTCTTCCCGATCCTGCGCGCCATCCTGTCGCGCGTCACGCAGGCGGAGGTGTACCAGTCCCCGACGGAAATGGGCGTCAACATGGCCGGAAAGTGCATCGTGGACGATGAGGTCGTCTGCGAGGCGGCCAAGGAAGAGGTCCTGCGCCGCTACTACCGCACGCGCCTTGACCATAAGCTCGGGCGCGTGGAGGAGCCGTCCATCCGCAAGGTCGAGATGATCATGAGCCGCCTGAACCTGCGCGCCGAGGACCGCGACGTGGTGGCCCCGGCGCTGGCCAAGGAGCGGACGAGCGGCTCCCCGGCGGTGGCCATCCGCCTGCCGGACGGCCAAGTCGTGGCGGGCCGCGCCACCGAGCTGATGAGCGCCCCCGCCGCCGCCGTGCTGAACGCCATGAAGCAGAAGGCGGGCGTCCCCGACGACCTGCACCTGATCACGCCGGGCGTGCTGAGCCCGATCCAGCGCCTGAAAAACCAGACCTACCGCCTGCGCAGCCCGGTGCTGAGCCTTGACGAGGTGCTGATCGCGCTGACCATCTCCGCGGCCACCAACCCGCTGGTGGAGCGCGCCCTGCTGGGCCTGGAGTCCCTGCGCGGCTGTGAGGCCCACGCTACATACATCCTGCCCGAAGCCGACGAGGACGTGTTGCGGCGGCTGGATATCCGCCTGACGTGCGAACCGGATTTCCCGGGGAAGAATTTGTTTTATGAGTAGGAGAAACCGCCCATGACAAGCAAACAGCGCGCCCATCTGCGGGCGCTGGCAAACCCCTTGGACACCCTGTTCCAGATCGGCAAGGGCGGCGTGAGCGAAAACCTGCTGCTCCAGCTGGACGATTTACTGCGCGTGCGGGAGCTGATCAAGATCCGCGTGCTGGAAACGGCGGGCGTCCCGGCCAAGGAGCTGGCCCCCGCGCTGGCCGACGCGCTTGACGCGCAATGCGTGCAGGTGATCGGCGCGAGGATCGTGCTGTACCGCCGCAACCCGGAGAAGAAGGACGGGATCGTGGTTTGATGCAGAGCCTGCGGGAATGGTTCCGCCGCTTCATGTTCGGGCGGTATGGCTCGGACGCGCTGGGCCGGTTTTTGTCCGTCGCCGCGCTGGTGTTTCTGGGCGTCTCGCTGGTGCTGCGTTTTTTGCGCCTCCCTGTCGCCGAGACGGTCTTGTACGCCGGCGCGCTGGGGCTGATCGCGTGGAACCTGTTTCGGATGCTGTCGCGCAGCGCCTGGAAACGCGGGCAGGAAAACCAAGCCTTCCTGCGCGTGAGCCGCAAAGCGCGGGGCCGCTTTTCCAACCTGCGTATGCGCTGGGGTCAGCGCAAGACGCATAGATTTTTTACATGCCCCCAATGCAAAACAAGCCTGCGCGTCCCGAAAGGGCGCGGCAGGCTTGCGATCACGTGTCCGAAGTGTGGGAATAGGATCGAGCGGCGGACGTGAGGGCGCGTAGTCGAAATCACTTATAATGTATCATTAAGACGTTTCTTAACAAGTTTTGCAACAACAATCTGATCAATGACATCAACAACGAAAATAAGTTGAAAAACGAAATGTATGATGAATTGCCTGCGTGATATGATTTCTTTTTTGCGTAGAGCATACAGGAGAGAAATAGAATAAGATGAAGTCGCAAGAAGCATAAAATATGTAAAGCCAATACCCAAAGGTATAAATATTATTAGCAATAACATCCCGGGAGTAAGCATAAGAAACCCTGCCATTAAAGTCCAAGATACATAGTTGATTCCAAAAAAAGGAATTGCTGTTAGTTTTGCTGCCAAAATCGTACGACTAACGGACAATTGGTGTTTTGCATCAATCCGCAAATTTTTAGTTCCAATAATAGCATAGATAATATTTGTACAAGCAAGCAGAAAAGCCATAACCATAAGAACTATGCCTATCAAAAGCGTATTGTTCCCCCAAATAATTAGTGGTTGTATTAAATAAAGAATTAAAAATAAAGCAATGAGCAACTTTTTCATTTCACCTCTGCACCCTCCCCGACCCGTCACCCCGCGCCAGCCGCTCAACCTCGTCCACGGAAACAAAGTTGTAATCCCCCTCAATGCTGTGCTTCAAGCAACTGGCGGCGACCGCAAATTCCAAGCGCTCCTGCGCCGGCAGGCCGGACAGCGCGCCGTAGATCAGGCCCGCGCCGAAGCTGTCGCCGCCACCTACGCGGTCGACGATGTGGATGGGGTAGGTCTTCGAGAAGTAGAACCCGCCCCCCTCGTACAGCATGGCGGCCCAGTTGTTGTCGTTAGCCGACAGCGACTCGCGCAGCGTGATGGCGGTCTGCCGGAACCCGAAGCGTTCGGACAGGGCCTTGGCGACGGTCTTGTAGCCCTCCCGGTTGATCGTGCCTTGGGTCACATTGCTGTCCGGCGCGCGGATGCCGAACACGTCGGCGGCGTCTTCCTCGTTGGCGATGCAGACGTCGACATGCGGCATAAGCCCGCCCATCACCTGCCCCGCCTTCTCACGCGTCCAGAGGTTCTTGCGGTAGTTCAGGTCGCAGGAAATTGTCAGCCCCTTGCGCTTCGCCGCCTGGCAGGCTTCCCCGCAGAGCGCGGCGGCGCTGTCGCTCAAGGCCGGGGTGATGCCCGTGAAGTGGAACCAGTCCGCCCCGGAAAAAATCCGTTCCCAGTCAAAATCGCCGGGGCCCGCCTCGGCGATTGCCGAGTGGGCGCGGTCGTAGATGACCTTGCTGGGCCGCTGGGACGCGCCTTTTTCCAGGAAATAAATGCCCACGCGCGAACCGCCGCGCGCAATAAACCGCGTGTCGACGCCGTAGCGGCGCAGGCTGCCTAACGCCGCCTGTCCGATCTCGTGGGCGGGCAGTTTCGTGACAAACCGCGCGTCCGCGCCGAACCCGGCCAGAGAGACGGCGACATTGGCCTCGCCGCCGCCGTAGGCCGCGCCGAAGCTATTGGCCTGCACAAAACGCTCATAGCCCGGCGGGGCCAGGCGAAGCATCAGTTCTCCAAAGGTAACGATGGTCATGGGGGAAGGCTCCTTTCCGGCGATACGATCCGTGATCCGTGTTTTGAATTGTATCACAGGACGGCGGACGGGCGCAAGCTACAAAATCCCGTAGGGACGACCGCCCCGGTCGTCCGCAAATGGTAAGCAAAACGGCTATCAAAAGGTATACCTTTTGATAGCCCGTTTAGTTCACCTAAACCCTCAACCCCTATCATTGCAAGCATTAGCTCCCTCACAATAATTAAGATGATGGCTTTTTTGACACGCTAGGCGGCGCGATGAAAACATCGCGCCGTCAGACTGTCAAAAAATCTATAATCGCGGGTCGCCCAGTGTGCGACCCCTACAGGAAAACCAGTGATTGCATGTAGGGGACGCACACCCGGGCGTCCCGTCTTTTTGAAATTTTCTTAGCCTTTGATCTTCTTCACAAACTCCGCTAAAACGTCCTCCATGTTCGGGTGGCCGATCTCATGCAGGGCGTAGGCGACGCGCGTGTTCGGCTTGTTGATTTTGATGACGCGCGACAGGTCGATCGGCGTGGCGATGACCACCGCGTCACAGTCGACCCGCTCGACGGTGGCGGCCAAATCCTTCATCTGCTCCTCGCCGTACCCCATGGCCGGAAGCACCGTGCCGACGTTGGGATAGGTGCGGTAGGTCCCGGCCAGCGTGCCCACGGCGAACGGCTTCGGGTCGATGATCTCCGCCGCGCCGAAGCGCTTGGCCGCCACGACGCCCGCGCCGATCTTCATCTCCCCGTGCGTCAGGGTCGGGCCGTCCTCGATGACCAGCACCCGCTTGCCGCGTATGACCTCGGGCTTCTCCACGGATATCGAGGAAGCGGCGTCGACCACGGTGGCCCGGGGGTTGACTTTTTCGATGTTCTTTCTGACGGTTTGGATGTTGTCAAAATCGGCGCTGTCGATCTTGTTGATGACCACCACATCGGCCAGGCGCAATGTCACCTCGCCCGGATAATAGGCAAGCTCATGGCCCGGGCGGTGCGGGTCCACCACGGTGACCATCAGGTCGGGGCGGTAGAACGGGAAGTCGTTGTTGCCGCCGTCCCACAAGACCACGTCACAGCCGTCGGGGTCGTTTTCCGCCGCGCGCAAAATCGCCTCGTAATCCACGCCGGCGTAGATCACGTTGCCGCGCGAGATATGCGGCTCGTACTCCTCCATTTCCTCGATCGTGCATTTATGCTTGGTCAGGTCGCTGATCGAGGAGAAACGCTGTACCTTCTGCGCCACAAGGTCGCCGTAGGGCATCGGGTGGCGCACGGCGATCACTTTCAGCCCGGCTTTCAGCAAAATCTCGGCGATGCGGCATGTGGTCTGGCTTTTGCCGCAGCCGGTGCGCACCGCGCCGACGGCGATGACGGGCTTTGTGCTTTTCAGCATGGTCTCTTTATGGCCCAGCAGCGCGAAGGTCGCCCCGGCGGCGTTGACCTCGGCCCCCACGCCCATGACCGTCGAATACGAAACGTCACTGTAGGCGAATACGCACACGTCGGCCTCCAAGTCCTTGATCAGGCGCGTCAATTCGCGCTGCTCATAGATCGGGATGCCGTCGGGGTACAGCGGACCGGCCAGCGCCGCGGGATATTTGCGCCCGGCGATGTCCGGTATCTGCGCGGCGGTGAACGCGACCACCTTGTAGTCGGGGTTGTCCCGGTACATGGTGTTGAAGTTGTGGAAATCCCTCCCGGCCGCGCCGATGATGATGACTTTTTTCTGTGCCATAGCTGAAATGTTCCTTTCTATATCAATATTTGGATCCTTCGATGTAACTAAGCGCCGCCGCTTTCCGGCTCTTGCTTATGGAACCACATCGACGCCAGCGCGGCCAGCCCGGCGCCGGCAAACGGCCCGGCGATGAACACCCACAGGTCGTCCAGCTCACCGTTATAGACCGCGGGGGCCAGCGAGCGCGCCGGATTGACCGAAGTCCCGGTCAGATTGATGCCCACGATATGCACCAGCGTCAGCGCAAGGCCGATCACAAGCCCGGCAATCGGCGCGTTTTCTTTTTTACTCGTCACACCCAGAATGGTGAACACAAAGACAAACGTCAAAATCACCTCGGCGGCCAGCGCCGCCCCGGCGTTGGGCAGGTTGATGATATCGTTGTACGCGCCGATATCGAAGCTGTAGCCCAAGATCGCGCCGAGCGCGAACACGGCGAGGAACGCGCCGGCACATTGCGCCGCGATGTAGAAGGCCAGGTCCAGCGCGGACAGCTTTTTGCGTATCCACATGGCCAGCGAGACGGCGGGGTTGACATGGCAGCCCGAAACCGGCCCGATGGCGTAGGCCATGACCGTTACCGACAGCCCGAACGCCAGCGCGACGCCGACCACACCGACCCCGAACAGGTACAGATCGTCGATAAAATAGACGCTGCCGCACCCCATAAAGACAAGGACGAACGTGCCGATACACTCGGCCACATACTTTTTGATGCGCTTATCCATCCACACACGCCTCCCCGGAAAAATATCCCGTGACTGACCCGCTGCGTAACAGTATAGCAAAACTTAGAGGCTTTGGCAAGACCTTGATATCACGGGCGGCAAAAAACGCGCGTGAGGCCCGCACCGGCCTGCGCGAATTGGCTTGACATTTCCTTGCCCCGCGAGTAGAATGAATGGGCGAAGGAGGCCGTTTTCGCATGGATAAAAAGCTTGTTGAGAAAATCACCCCCATGGATCAGGACTTCGCGGCGTGGTATACCGACGTCGTAAAGCAGGCTGAGCTGATCGGCTACACCAGCGTCAAGGGCTGCGTCATCCTGCGGCCGTACGCCTACGCCATTTGGGAAAACATCCAGGCCGAGGCGGACCGCAGATTCAAGGAAACCGGGCACGAAAACGTCTACCTGCCGCTGCTGATCCCCGAATCGCTGCTGCAAAAAGAAAAAGACCACGTGGCGGGGTTCGCGCCCGAGGTCGCGTGGGTCACCCACGGCGGCTCCGAGAAGCTGACCGAGCGGATGTGCATCCGGCCCACCAGCGAGACGCTGTTCTGCGAACACTACGCGCAGGTCGTCCAGTCCTGGCGCGACCTGCCCAAGCTGTATAACCAGTGGTGCAGCGTAATGCGCTGGGAGAAGTCGACCCGGCCGTTCCTGCGCGGGCGCGAGTTCCTCTGGCAGGAGGGCCACACCATCCACGCCACCGCCGAGGAGGCCATGGAAGAGACGCTGCGGATGCTCGACGTCTACTGCGACATCGCCGAAAACGTGCTGGCCATGCCCGTGGTCAAGGGCAAAAAGACCGACAGCGAGAAATTCGCCGGGGCCGTGGCCACCTACACCTTTGAGAATATGATGCACGACGGCCAAGCCTTGCAGTCCGGCACGACGCATTACTTCGGCGACGGCTTTGCCAAGGCGTTCGGCATCCAGTTCACCGATAAGGACAACACCCTGAAAACCCCGCACCAGACCTCGTGGGGCATTTCGACGCGGCTGATCGGCGGCGTGATCATGACGCACGGCGACGACAGCGGTTTGAAGCTGCCGCCGCGCGTCGCGCCGGTCCAGGCCGTGATCGTGCCCGTCGCGCAGCATAAGCCGGGCGTCCTGGCAAAAGCGCGGGAGATCGCCGACCAGCTAAAACAGGCCGGCGTGCGCGTGAAACTGGACGACAGCGACCAAAGCCCCGGCTGGAAGTTCGCCGAGTGGGAGATGAAGGGCGTGCCGCTGCGGATCGAGCTGGGCCCGCGCGACATCGAGGCGGGCCAGTGCGTCCTGGCGGCCCGGACCGGCGGCAAGGAGCCGGCCGCGCTGGAGGGCCTGCCCAAGCGCGTGCGCGATACGCTGCACGAGATCCAAAAGACCATGTTTGACGCCGCCGCGGCCAATCTCAAGGCCAAGACCCATACCGCGCGGACGCTGGAGGAAATGACCGGGATTGCCAAGCAACGCGGCGGCTTTATCAAAACGATGTGGTGCGGCTCCCCGGAGTGCGAGGCCCGCGTCAAGGACGCCACCGGCGGCATGAAAAGCCGCTGCATCCCGTTTGCGCAGGAAACGCTGTCGGACCGATGCGCCGTCTGCGGGGAGAAGACCGGGACGATGATCGTGTGGGGATATCAGTATTGAATTCGGCCGGGCTATCCGGTATACTATATTACGGTGAGAGGTTATGACGATTGAAAAGACCAAAAAGCCGCGCCACCTGACGCCGTCCCAGACGATCATGGTGGGCTTTGCGCTGATGATCTCGATCGGGACATTGCTGCTCAGCCTGCCCGCGGCCAGCCGCTCCGGGGAAAGCGTCGGATTGCTCAACGCGCTGTTTACCGCCACATCCTCCAATTGCCTGGTCGGGCTTGTGGTCGTCAACACGATGGCGCATTGGACGTGGTTTGGGAAAATCGTTATTTTGGCTTTGATCCAATTCGGCGCGCTGGGCTTTGTGACGCTGATGACGCTCGTGATGCTGGCCACGCACCGCCAGATCACGCTTCGGTACCGGCAGGTCATACAAGCCTCTTTTATCCAGGACAGCATCGGGGGCATGGTCAAGCTGGTCAAGCGGGTGATTTTGATCACCGTGTTTTTTGAAGCCATCGGCGCGGTGTTGCTGGCCGTTTCGTTTTACACCGGTTCGTCCATGACGCTTTGGGAATCGGCCTATCAGGGGATTTTTCATTCCATATCCGCGTTTTGCAACGCCGGGGTCGATAACATCGGCACGGAGAGTTTGGCGCCGTTTCAGAGCAGCATACCGGTCAACCTGACGGTCATGGCCCTGATCGTTGCCGGCGGCCTCGGCTTTACCGTATGGTCGGAGATCGTGGACACGGTCAAAAACCCCCATAAAAAGTCCTTGCGCCAGCAGATCATACACCTGAGCCTGCACAGCAAGATCGTCTTTGTCGTCACGGGCGTTTTGATTTTGCTGGGCGCGGCGTTTTTTCTCTGCCTGGAGTGGTCCAACCCGGAAACGCTCGGGGCTTTGCCGCCGTGGCAGAAGGTGCAGGCCGCGCTGTTTCAGTCCGTTACCTTACGCACCACCGGGTTCAGCACCATATCCCAGGACGGGCTGACCGAAGCGTCGCTGTCTTTTTCCGGCGTCTTGATGATGATCGGCGGCTCCTCCGTAGGCACAGCCGGGGGCATCAAAACCGTGACGGTCGGCGTGATCATCTTTGCGATGCTGTCGGTGCTGAAGGGGCACAACAAGCTGGAGGCGTTCGGGCGCACGATGCCTCTGGAATTGCTTCAAAAAGCGCTGACCGTGGTCACCACGATGCTGATCGTGGTGTTTATCTCCACGTTTCTGCTGCTGTTTACCGAGCAGGCCAATCCATATCCCCATACATTTTTTGACCTGCTTTTGGAAAGCTGCTCGGCGGCCAGCACGACCGGCATCAGCATGGGCATCACCTCGCACCTTTCGGCGGCCGGGAAGATCGTTATCATCATCTGCATGTATATGGGGCGGCTCAGCCCGCTTATGCTGGTGGTTTCCCTAAATATGCGGCTTCACACGCACATGGACGGCATCCACTTCCCGAAGGAACGGGTCATCATCGGATAAGAAATGAGGAATGGACATGTCCAAAAAAACATCGCCCGCCAACGTCGCGGTCTTGGGCTTGGGACGCTTTGGCATGAGCATCGTGCAGACGCTGGCCGAGTACGATGTCGACATCATGGCCTGCGACAGGGACGAGACAAAGCTGCAGCAGGCGGCCGTGTACGCGACGCACGTCGTCGAGGTGGACATCACCGACGAGAACGCGCTGGAAAAGCTGGGGCTCGGCAACTTTGAAGTGGTGATCCTGGCCATCGGGAAAAACTTTGAAGCCTCGCAAATCGCGGCGATGAAAGCCATGGAGCATGGGGTAAAGCATGTCTTTGTCAAAGCCGCTAATAACCGCCAGAAACGCATATTGGAGATGCTGGGCGTCAACAAAGTGATCCTGCCGGAGCATGAGACGGGCGCGAAGCTGGCCAGAAAGCTGATGCGTTCCAACCTGATGGACATCTTGGAAGAATCCAACCTGTACACGATCACGGAAATGCGCCCGATGGACGAATGGCTGAACAAAACCATCCAGCAGGCCGATATCCGCAGAAAGCACAATCTGACGATTTTGGCCATCCGGCACGAGGGCAAATTAAAGATCCCGGTCATGCCGGATACCGTGATCGCCAAAGACGACATATTGATCGCTTTGAGCGAGAATAAGACGCAATGGGGACCGGCGTAACGGATATAACTAAAAAAGCGCCTGACAGGAAATTTCCCGTCAGGCGCTTTTTGGCGAGAGGAACGGAATGGCCTTAGCAGTCCCTGCAAAAAAATATACTTTCTTAAAAAAGATACCTTGACACGCGAGGTATCTTGTGATATGATCTACCTACAACAGCGGAGGGTACACCGGCGGCCGGGGCCGGAAAGACCCAAACCAGAAGGGATGTGACGCTTGTGCCGATCACGGCGGAACTGATCCGTGGGCATACGGAGACGATCATCCTGGCGCACCTGCTGACGCGGGACAGCTACGGGTATGAGATCAACAAAAGCATCCAAGACCGCAGCGCGGGCCGCTATGAGCTGAAGGAAGCCACGCTGTACGGCGCGTTCCGGCGGCTGGAAGAGGCGGGCTGTATCCAGTCGTACTGGGGCGACGAACAGACCGGGGCCCGGAGACGCTACTACCGCGTCACCCCGGCCGGGCGCGGCGTCTTTGACCGCAGCCGCGCGGAGTGGCTGGAGACACGCGGCCTGATCGACCTGCTGCTTGGAATTGGAGAGGGGGGACCGGTATGAACGAACAAATCCGGCAATACGTGGACAGCCTGTTCTGGGACGCGCCGGCGAAGCGGAGTGTGACCGAGATCCGGGAGGAATTGCTCGGCAACATGAACGCGAAGTACGCCGACCTGATCGCGCAGGGGCGCACGCCGGAAGACGCGTTCGCGGAAGTCGTCGCCGGGATCGGCGACATCAAGGGGCTAATCTCCGAGATCGACAGGGGGGGATTGTCCGCCGGGGGCCGGGAAAAAGCGCTGCTGTTCAGCGCGATTGGCGGCGGGCTGATGATCGCGGGCGCGCTGCTGTTCTTCCTGCTGCTGGCCTTGAACGCCGGAACGCTGGCCACGATCCTGTCGACGGCGCTGATGGCCGCGGGCGTGGCCGCGCTGATCTACGGCTCCGGGCTGAAACGGCCCGAACCATATCAAAAGGAGGATGACTCATTCGTGGAAGAGTACAAGGAAAAACAAAGCCGCCCCAGCCGCAACGTACGGCTGCGCGGCGCGGCGACCAGCCTGCTTTGGATCACGCTGGTTCTGGTCTACTTCGCCGTCAGCCTGACGACAGGGCGCTGGGAAAACACGTGGGTGCTGTTTCTGGTCGGCGTGGTTTTACAGCAGGTGGTCAACTCGATCTTCTCGGACACAAAGCGCATGATGACGACCGGCATGATATTTACCACCGCCGTGATCATCTACCTGATCATCAGCTTCGGCACAGGCCGCTGGGCCCTCACGTGGCTGATCTTCCTGGCCGCCGTCGCGGTGGATCAGGCGATCCGGTTTGTGAAGATTTGGCGGGAAAAGGACTAGCGGCGATGAAAAACATAAAACAAGGGCGGTGTTTCCGATGAAACGCAAACCATTGCGCGTGGCCTTTACAGTCCTATGGGCGGCCGTGTGTATCGCGCTGATCTTATTTCTGGCCGGCGGGGTGTTCAGCTTCGGGCCGATCCATTTTACATCCGGGGTGTTTTCTATGAACAGAGGAACGATACTCGGCGCGGAGCTGATCTATCAGGAAAGCTCGGCCATGCAGGGCGTGGAGCGTCTGGACGTCACGGCGTACAGCGAGTCCGTGCGCGTCTTCGCCGTCGACGGCGGGGAGTTCGCCATACGGCAGTACGGCCCCGCGGACACGCTGAAAGAGGAGCTGGTGCAGATCAGCCGGGACGGAAGCGCGCTGCGCGTGACCATACCCAGCCGGATTAACTTCCGTTTTATTGGCATCGGCATCATCAACAACAGGCTGGAGATCGACGTGCCGCGCGAGTGGTTCGGCGACGCCAAGATATCGACGTCCTCCGGCACGCTGACGCTGGAACACGGCTTTTCGTGGCGCAGCGCGTCGCTGGGCGCGTCCTCCGGCACGGTGCGCCTGACCGGGCCGCTGACGTTGGAAGGCGACGCCGGCGTCACCACCTCGTCGGGCAGTGTGCGCCTACAGGACTTGACGGCGGCCTCGGCCAGGCTGAAAACCAGCTCCGGCACGCTGAGCGTGGACGGCAAGCTGATCCTGACGGGCGATCTGGACGCCTCGACGTCCTCCGGCGCCCTGCGCCTTTCCGGGGAGGTACAAGCCGCGCGTATGCAGGTTTCTACCAGCTCCGGCACGCTGACTTTGGGCGATGTGCGCGCCGACAGCGTACGCGGCAAGACCTCTTCCGGCAGGATCAGGATCACGAAGCTTGAGAGCGCGTCCTTTGACCTGGAAACCAGCTCCGGCGGAATTCAGGCCGACGCGCTGACCGGCGGCGGGCGGTTGAAGTCCTCGTCCGGCAGCATCAACATGGGGACACTGCGCCCCACCGGCAACGTGGACGCGCGGGCCTCCTCCGGCGGCGTGAAGCTGCATATCCCCACCGATCTGGCGTTTACCTTCAACGCGCACTGCTCGGCGGGCAGTATCAAAAGCAATGATTACAGTCTATATTATCAAGGCAAGAACAACAAAACGGCGACCTACACCCACCGCGAGGGCGGCCCTGTGGTCAGTGTGGAAACGACAAGCGGGAGCATAGGGCTGAACCGTTAGGCTCCCGCTCCTGTAATGATGAAAGGCGGTTATCTTTATGAAAGCGTTGTTTGGCAAGGTCAAGGCATTCTTTGGGCCTGTTCAGCTCGTGGTCGGGTTGCTGCTGCTTGTGGCGGCGGTCGTCAGTCTGCGGCCTTGGACATGGGGCAGGAAAAAGGGGTTTGCGGAGATGGAGGCTGGGGAGATGGAGGAGTAACCCGGCGGCACAATATATGATAGCGATGATCCATCACACGGCGGCGGGCAGGGCTTTGATGTCCTACCCGCCGCTGTCAATTTCGGCCCAACGCCCCAATCCTTTTTCAATGTATGGTATACTCTATATTATAAATGATAGGGGGCGGCACAAATATGGATACCAAAGACCTAACACCCCTGCTTTGTGTCGTCGGCCCGACGGCCTCCGGCAAGACCGGGCTGGCCATTTCGCTGGCCGGACGCCTAAACGGCGAGGTCGTGTCCTGCGACTCGATGCAGATATACAAAGGCATGGACATCGGCACGGCCAAGCCCGCGCCGGAAGAGACGCGCGGTATCCCGCACCATATGATCGACTGCGCCTCTCCGTTCGAGCCGTGGTCTGCGGGTTTTTACGCGCGGGAATCTAGGCGGTGTATTGAGGATATCCGCGCGCGCGGGCGTGTGCCGATCGTCTGCGGCGGGACCGGGCTGTGGCTCCGCGCGCTGACGCAGGGACTGAGCGACATGCCGGACTGCCCGCAGCGGGAGCATGGCCCGGACGCCTATGAACGCTTACGGCGCGTCGACCCCGCAACGGCGGCGCGGCTGTCCCCCGGCGACCGCCAGCGCATTGGGCGCGCGCTGGACGTTTACGACGCCACGGGCGTGCCGCTGTCGGAATTTCATCAGCGCAAGCCCGCGCCGCGATACCGCGCGGTCTGCGTGGGATGGCAGTGGGAACGCGAAGTTTTGGAAAAGCGCATCCGCGCCCGCGCGGCGGACATGCTGGCGCGCGGTTTGATCGCGGAGACCCGCGCCCTGCTGGACGTGGGCCTGGCACCGGACTGCGCGCCCCTGCGCGCCATCGGCTACCGTGAAACCGTCGCGTTTCTCCAAAACAACGAGAAGCAGACCCCGGACGCTTTGGCCCGGTTGACGGACGAAATCGCCATCGGGACGCGCCAGTACGCCAAGCGGCAAAGGACATGGTTTGCCCACCAGACGGAAACGGTTTGGTTTGATCCGGGCGGCGGGCCGGAAGCGATAATAAATTGGTGGCACGGCTCCTTTGAAAAAGGAGCTGTCAGCGCAGCTGACTGAGGATTTCTTGGGCGGCCGCCGCGCTTTGGGGAGCGTAAAGGGAACTTTGTCAATCCTCAGTCGCCTCCGGCGACAGCTCCTTTGAAAAAGGAGCCTCAGCATAAATTACATTTGTAGTATTTTTGGGGCGATGAAAAAGCACGTACACACCCCTTAAAACCGCCCCATTTTTTCAAAAACAGTCAGTTTTCATAATATGTTGAAACACCACAACATTTGGCGTAATTGTTCGGATTAACCGGCTATATTTTGTTTGCTTTGGGTTACGATAATCGGGACGACGGAGCATTTTTTGTTCCGCGAAAAAAAATGTTAAATTTTTTGATAAAAAGGCTTGATATTCACCAATTGCTGTGGTAAACTCATATCAACCTTATCAGGTAAAATTAAAGGAGGAAAATGAAAATGCGCAAGTATCTTGCCCTGCTGGCCGTCGTGGCTATCGCTGTGACCCTGATCGCGCTTCCCGTTTCCGCCGCAAATGGCGACCTTATCTATGAAATGACCACGGCTGAGGTCGACGCGTTTGTCGCCGACCCGAAGACCGAAACCGCTGGCCTGCGTTCCGCCGGCGATCCGCTGTTCACCAAAGAAGGCAGCGGCATCAAAGTCTCTGAGAGAAGCGCCAACTGGAACTGTGTCGACCTCAGAGCCGAACTGTTTGCCGACGCCGGCAAAGACTACACCGTCGTTGTGGGCTTCAAAGCCGTTTCCGGCGATCTGGTTTTCCAGATCTCGAACACGGACGGCCCGTACGCTGTTCTCGCCGAATCTGCTGCGGCCAACTCCGCTACCGTGACCTACAAGGGCAAAGGCAGCGAGTTCCAGGCCCCGCAGAGAGGCGCCCGTCTCCACACCCCCGACGGCGTCGTTGATGATTTCATCATCACCAGCATCAAAGTATATGAAGGCGAACCCGGAGCCAGCAACAACACTTCTTCGGGCAACCCCAAGACCGGCGTTGAGACTTACATCTTCGTCGCTCTGGGCGCCCTCGCTCTGGCCGGTGTCGGCGCGATCGTGTTCGCCCGCAAAGCCAAAGCCTAAAATCAACACCTGATTACCTGATAATCGGGAGACGGCTGTGACCCTCTGGGTTACAGCCGTTTTCTGATGTGCAAAAATATTTTTTAATTTATGCTTGACAAACCAAAACAAGCAATGTATACTACAAGTGTAATTTATAAATCACGTCTATCATCCAGTTTTGCAGGCAAAAGCAGGCTCGATGGACTACAAACGTAATTTATAAATCACAAACATCATCTAGGGAGGAAAACACATGAAAAGGGTTCTCGCAATCGCATTGATGGCTTTGCTGGCCGTCACGCTCACGATCCCGGCGATGGCCGCCGACGGCGACCTCATTTTTGAACTGACCTCGGCCGAGGTCGACGCGTTTCTCGCCCTTCCCGACCCCGAAGCCGGAACCGCGAACATCCGCGCCGCCGGCAAGCCGCTGTTCACCAAAGAGGGCAGCGGCATCAAGATCTCCGAAAGGAGCGCCAACTGGAACTGCGTCGACCTCCAGCCTGAACTCTTTGCCGACGCCGGTAAGGACTACACCGTCATCGTAGGGTTCAAGGCCGTTTCCGGCGACCTGCAATTCCAGCTTGCGAACACAGACGGCCCGTATGCCACCCTCGCCGTCTCTGAAGCGGCCGGCTCCGCGACCGTGACCTACAAGGGCAAGGGCAGCGAGTTCCAGTCCCCGCAGAGAGGCGTCCGCGTCAACACCCCCGACGGCGTGACCGATGATTACATCATCACCAGCATCAAGGTGTATGAAGGCGACCCCGGCTCCGCTTCGGGCCCGAGCGGCAGCAACCCCAAGACCGGCGTTGAGACCTACCTCTTCATCGCCCTGGGCGCGCTGATCCCGGCCGGCGCAGGCGCGGTCGTGTTCGGCCGCAAAGCCAAAGCGTAAATTTTAGGACCGGAAAAGAGCCGCGGCCGCAAGGTTGCGGCTCTTTTTTACCCTCTCCGGCCCCTCTCCGGCGCTGCGCGCCACCTCTCCCAGAGGGAGAGGCAAGAGGGCTGGTGAAAACCATCTTGACTCTCCCTCTGGGAGAGGTGGCGCGCAGCGCCGGAGAGGGGGTTCCCCCTCGAAAAATTTTTTTAAAATTCCTCTTGCGTTTTCTCAAGACCTTTGTA
>Ga0082212_10003883_pt1 | contig 21007 bp, 23 predicted proteins | sample TergutNt197P3_FD_71548 | JGI IMG/M metagenome (GOLD analysis project Ga0082212, IMG submission 71548) | Neocapritermes taracua P3 segment gut microbial communities from Petit-Saut dam, French Guiana - Nt197 P3 | ecosystem: Host-associated > Arthropoda: Insects > Digestive system > Gut ... | reverse complement strand
CCTTAACAATTACACTGTCCAACCAGTATTGAAGAAAATCCGTGAACACAGTACCCGGTGAACCGGTTCGTATTTCATTGTATAATTCTTCAATCATTTTCGCCATCACAACATGGGCTTCATGCAGTTTTGCTTTTTTGGTTGTTTTGGATATGCGGTGAGCTTCTCCATAACTATCTTTCCATTGCATAACGGCTGAGTAAAACTGAGATTTTTTGGGTTTGGACAAACACCCCCTGATTTCTATTTGGAATGGTTCTGCTGGTGTTAATAGTAATTCGTTCATAATAGCACTCCTTATTTATGATTAATGGAGTGCATCTGTGTCATCGCTGATACTATTATAACACAGATTCCCGTCAATTTTATGAACAAAATTTTTTACGCTGATTTTTGGAATCCGATGTTTGCCGGCAATTTTTCTGGCTGGCAATGTATTATCATTTATATATTGATATACTGACCGGCGACCTATCCGTAATATAGCGCAGACTTCTTGAACCGTCAGCAAGTCGGGATATTCAGATAATTCTTTCATAAATAAAAATGCCTCCTCTTATATTAAAATTGGCACGCTCCGCCGGTACATTTCCTGCGCTCTCTATGACCGCGTATTTTCAGGTTGCCGCTGTGCGGCATTTAATTTACAGGCGTGCTTGGAAAAATCCGCGTGGCACACTGGCTGTAAATCCTGTACAACTTCCGATGGGGCGTTATTCAGTTGTAAAATTTTAATGCAAAACTTACGGATATAAAACAAAAATTTTTAATTAAGCGAAAGCTCTGAGCAAACCGTTCAAGACCTCAGCGTAATATGTATCAGATGTTTGCGCCAAATCAGTGAGAACCTGAATTTGTTCCTGACCGAGAATGTGCTTGTGTGTATTATTAAAATCCCGTAACACAATTCCGCCTTTGTTACCTTGTAAAGTGTCGATTGGATAGCCGTCGTCGACCGTGAGCGACAATATATCGCGTTTGATTGTGCTTACAGATACTTTTAACGTATCAGCGAGACAAGGAATAGTCGTTTGTTTTGTTCCGCGCAGGATACGTATTATTTCGGCTCTGCGTTTATTGCCGCTCACGGGTTCACCTCCTTCTGTTAAGCATTAGTTTTATAATAAACCCCAAACAGTTCACTACCTGAACTGTTTGAAAAAATAGTTTAAAAAATTTTTATGGAGGTAGAAAAAGCAAATATTTTATCGAAATAAAAAACCGCGGTTCCGAGGGGAACTACGGTCAATATGTTAGTATATATCAAACAGATCATACAAATTCATTCCCCATAAAACGGGGAAACAGAATATGCTGTCGTATATTCCGTGATTTCCCCAATTTTTGTCTTATGGTAGATTTTACAGCAGAATTCTGATAAATTGCTGATATGAAAATGACATCTGTGTGACATAAATCGCAAAAACCCCCATAATTATGAGGGTTTCTCTGTTTTATTTTGAGTTATGATGTCGTATATTGTAGATTTGCGTTATACTTTGTAAAAATAAGTAAAAACTTTTTATGGGTTATTCCAAATATCAAGATTGTCAAACATACCGTCAATGTCTGTATCAATGCCAGCATCGGATTGGTCCGAACCGGAATTATCAGGCGGTTGTTGTAAAACCATTTTACCCGCAAGCTCGGTTTGTATCATTGATTTTATCACTTCGGTCATCGTATCACCGAGAGCGGTTGAATTTATGATAAACTGCAATGTTTCTTTGGGGTTAACGACTTCGGGGTGAGCGGTTATATAGTCGCATATCAGCTGGACGATAAACTTGCTTTTCTTATTACCCAATTTACCGATAAATTCGCCTGCCAGTATTTGTTCTTCCGTATCTTTTTGCCACGAAAGCGTGAATTTATATGTATCGCCCGGTTTCATAGGCAACACCCCCATTCTATATCAGTGCTTTTTTCAAATGATGAGCGGCAAGCAAAGCATAGCCTTTGGCGTTCGCTTTTTCGTCAAGCACATAATCGGCTTTTATGATCATGGGCGAATTTTCAATAAATGGTTTCAGCAGAATAGCACCACCGCCGATAAAAATTACAGGGTTCGCTTTGAGTTCAACCATATTTTCGCGCAATTCATCTAAAATCATATCCGAGTGCTGTTTGGCGTAAGCAAGAATATCCTCTATAACTTTTTGAGGCAAAACAAGCCGCGAATCACCTTTGATAGCGGCGGCGATTTGGTCTTCCACGATTTTGATACCGTGATGTGCGCCAATTTTGCCGATAATGAAATTAGTCATGGGTATAACACCGTTCTCGAAACTACGGCAAAAATGCAGGTCAGGCACACTGTTCTTCAACAAAAGAACATCTATCGTCAATCCTCCAATATCAACGATGAAAATACGGGGTTCTTCTTTAAGTCTCGTTCCCTGCGGCACAACGGCGGCGTATGCCTGCGGATATACAAACACATTTCTTATATTGATTGTGGTTGCCATATCGTTGAAATTAAATTTTACTTCTCCGCGTTTCAGGTATTGTGTGAATGGTTCCCGCATCAGCGAAAAATGTTCCGGCGGTAATCCGACGGCTAAGTCTATATCCGCTCCCGGCGGTAAATACCCCCCATGAAGCATTTCCTTGGCAATCGCAATGAGCGTTAGAATAAAGAACCGGTCATCTTTCGTTTTATCCTGCATATACGGAATACGCTGTCCTGACATAGTCCAGAATGAACCGTTGTATTCAAGTATATCGGTTGCCAAAGGCGGTTTGTTGGCGTGTTTTTCCAACGCCGAAGGGAATGAATAATTTACGCTTTTAATGGCGCTGTTTCCGTGATCCACTGCTATAATCATGATAATTTCCTCCAATAATTTTGATTTTTTATTTATCTCTCTATTATAATTACACAGTTTGGAATACGTTTTTGCAACGAAAATACGTATTATTTTTATTAAAATATAACACGAAAAACGAATGAGTAAATAAATTATGAAATATAAAGAAAAATGAAACTTTTTTATAAAATCATGATATAATAATAAGTACATTTGAGCAAAATTTTATGTGTGGTATAATTCGTAAAAAGGAGTTGCTATGGAAATCATTGACGCTCATATCCATTGGTTCACCGGTGATCGCGCACAGGATTTGGCGCGCCGTGCGGGACATGAGAACAGCGAAGAACATTTGCGGAGCGAGTATGCCCGCCTGAACATTTCCGGCGCGGTGGTCATGGGCAACCGCAACCTTAAAGCGGACGATCACCAATATCCTGAATATTTACGTTACTGCATAGGGTTAGACCGTTCTTCGGGCTTTGACGCCGATATAAAGCGCGCATATGAAACGGTGGAACGGAATTTGCAACGTAAAAACTGTGTCGGCGTTAAGTTATATCCGGGGTATAATCAGCAGTATGTTTACGATGGTATCTACACTCCGATATATGAGCTTGCGGAACGATATAACAAACCTGTCGCGGTGCATACGGGCGAATTGGTTTTTGTTTCCGCGCACCTAAAATATTGCCACCCGCTGACGCTTGATGAAGTCGCGGTATCTTTTCCGAAAGTACAGTTTGTCATGTGCCATTTGGGTAATCCGTGGATCGTGGACGCCGTGGCTGTGTTAAGCAAGAACCATAATGTCGCCGCCGACCTTTCGGGGCTGCTGGAGGGTATGCTTGATATTCCCGCGTATGTCCGCGAGCAGGAGGGTTACATCAGCCATATAAAGACTTGGCTGACCTACCTGAACGCATACGACCGGCTGATGTTCGGCACGGATTGGCCACTGGCGAATCTCGAAAATTATATCGACTTTGTTAAAATCCTCATACCCGAAAAGCATCACGAAGCTGTGTTTACCGACAACGCACGGCGAATATACGGATTAGATTTTTAACGATCATTAGTGTGCCCTATATCGATTAATTATGGTATAATCATAAAACCTTTAAATATTTGAAAATATTGATTTACCTGGAGGATGATTATTATGAGCAAAAAAGAAAAATTTGAAAAGATCAAGCAATCATTCATTGACGAAAACGAAAAGAATTACGGTTCAGAAATCCGTGAAAAATACGGCAATCAAACCGTTGACCGCTCAAACGCTAAAATAAAAGGTATGACGCAAGAGCAATACGCCGAAGTTGAACGATTGTCTCAGGAAATAAACGATACCTTGAAAGCGGCGTTCGAGCAGGGCGACCCGCACAGCGAACTCGCTCAACAAGCCTGTGAACTCCATAAAAAATGGCTTTGTTGTTTTTGGGATAATTATTGTAAAGAAGCTCATATAAGCATGACGCAAATGTATGTTGACGATCCCCGGTTTACGGCATACTATGATGAAATCGCTCCCGGCTGCGTTGTGTTCCTGCGTGACGCCGTACGGATTTATTGCGCCGATTAAATATATAAAATAAAAGGCCGGAATTTTCATTGCGAAAAATCCGACCTTTACTACGAAACCCGTATAATATATACGACTTTCCAACATCATTATTTTTTATAAATATTATAATTCCACACATAATCGTCCAATCCGTTATAATACGGATTCCAAAGATATGTGCCGAATTCCAGTCCAATACCGTCAAGCATTCGCAATAAAGCATGGTATCCATTCCGGACATAAAAATTTTTCATCATATCCATATCCAAACACGTCATAACTCGTTTTAATCCTAAAGCCATCAGTTCAGTCAGCGTGGATTGAAGCTGCGTGAGCGAATTTACGCCGGGGACCGATAACGCGGTAATTCCCGTGAGATAATTTACGACGTCGGCTTTCATCGGTCCCTCAATGAGAAGGATTTCTTCGCGGATCTCCCCTGCCAAATGAGTCCAGCCTTCGGCTCTGCAACCGTCATTGCGTTCGCTGCTTGAAATCCACCGGAACTTACGGCGTTCAATATCGTCGCGTCTGATTTGTAAACCTTGTATGCGTCCCTGTATGTCGCAAACCGGAATCAATATGCCTCGCTTTACTTCAACAAATGTCCATTTTCCGTTATCTTCTCTATAGAAACCGGGTATGCCGGACAAATACAACCCCTCGTCCTGTAATTTACGCGCGATGGTTTGCCAGCCGAATACAGGCGTGGTACGGTAACATTTTTTGATTATTATATCTTCGGAAAGCCCGCGGTTAAGCAGATTCTTTTTATGGTCGGATGCTAAAGATAATTTATTAAGCAACGCCCGGTATGTGGCGTTACGCATCTCAACGTCGGCAAGCGGATATTCTCGTACAGCGGATTCCGGTTGTTCGATTATTTTCGGTTTTATATTCGGATCATTTTCATATATACGGAGTCTTGCCGCTATTGCTTTTCCTGCTTCATCGCGGCTGATACCGGAATAGAATGAATACAAATCCAATACGCCGCCGGAAAAATTACATCGGGGGCAACGGAAAACGTCTTTCGCCAGATTGATATTCAAATGACCGTCATATTTTTTATCTCCATCGCAGCATGGGCACGGAATATAATAGGAGCTTCTGTTGTTATTGGGCTGCGCTATCGGCAATAACGGGAGAATATCCGACATATGGAATTTTATCATAAGAGCCCCTTTCCGGGAGACGGCTTGTTGCCGTCCCCCATATTATCCATATTTATATCATGTCATGCCGATGTTTGCTGTACCGCGTTCTCGCAAATGAGTTTAGCGTAATCCGCAATTTGGTTTCCGTATTTATCGCCGGATTTAGCGACATAAGCCAACGCACCGGGGTCAACAAGAATCATTTCACCTAATGTCTTATCTTTGTGTTTCGCAATCGGACACATAGCCGCCATCGCTTTTTCAAGCGGCGTAAGTTCCGGTTCTATTTGTAACTGTGTTGCTTCTGCGGATTGGGTTTCGGATTTAATTTCAGTTTGGGAGATATTTTGCCCGTTTGTTTCAACAACCGTATTATTTACGGGAGCTGCCACACTTGTTACACTATCAGGCGTTTCCTGAACATTCATAAAAGGAAGTTCGTGTAACGTATTATCTTCAAAAGATTCGCCTGCGACAGCAAATTGCAAACCGAACCCAGCGTTTCTGAGAGCGATACCTATTGCCGCAGTCTGCGCCCATTCGCGGGGCGAAACAGTCGGATTATCTTTCAAATAACCTCTCGACGCTGACCCTTCAGCCAAATAGCAATCCACCGGGTCTTTGTAATTGGCGTAAACACGCGCTTCGCCGATGAAATAATCTTTGCCTGCTTTAACCGTCACGGCAATCCTGCCTTCCGGATATTTCAGTCTGAACCAAGCCATTTGCGCCATCACAGGCAGACGCTGACGTTTGGTGCCTTCATTCATATCGCCGAATTCAAGCGCAAGCGGCGCAGGATTGAACCCTTCGACAGCGTTGATTGATTCGATTTTTGTTATGGCGTCTTTTTTCGCCTGATCGTTATTTCCGTTATTCATTATGTTTTTTCCTCCGTTAATTTTATTTCGGTTATTGTGTTCCGGTATTGTATCCATGCCGGCAGGACTGTACCGATGGTACGCCCTATATCTTTTTGATATTGTTCGGGACTTTGAGGGGCATAGCTTTTATAGCGTTTTCTGGAATCCTCAATAACCGAACAAAGACTTGCATGTGCGGTTTCGCGCTGTTTTTTTATATCATCGGTGATAGCTGCCGGAAAATCCCGTTCTTTTTTAAGATTTTCCATCATAGCGTTAACTCTTTGATAGTGTGGTATAAGAATACTCATATCAGTTGAGAGCGGAACGGCGGCAGCAAATTGTTTTAATATTTCAAGTACCTCGATACGGTAAAGAAGTTCCTGAAAGTTCCAGAGTTGTACGGGCGTCGGCATGGTTTCAGCATAAGAATCATGCAAATCCAGCCGGATTTTCCAATAGCGTTCAAGTATTGTAGGTTTGTTATTACTCATTTTAAATACCTCCTAAGTATTTACCGCTGTTGCGGCGTATTTGTTATTTTCACTCTGCGAATTTCCATGACTCGCATAAAAATCGTTTATTCTGGCGGCAAGCATAGTGCCGCGTTTTTCTGTATCGACCGTGTTTATGGCAATACAGAGCGCCTTGCGGTCGCCGACAACGGTGACGCGTTGTTTGGCTCTGGTAATCGCCGTATAAATCAAAGGGCGTTTAAGCATGATATAATGACCGTTCTGGATATTGATGATAACCGACGCATATTCGCTCCCCTGAGATTTATGCACGGTGCAGGCATACGCCAGTTCCAGCATATCAAGCTCGGTATCCTCATATTCTGATATACGCCCGTCGCCGTAATCGACCGTAACGCAAACGTCGCCGCCCTGCCGTGATATATCGGTGATGTATCCCACGTCGCCGTTATTTACATCGCCCTGGTTTTTTATCTGCATCACTTTATCGCCGAGCCGAAAAAGCCGTCTGCCGCGTGCCGCTTCGGGTTTATCGGGAGCAGCCGGATTTATTTGTTCGCGCAGCCTGTCGTTGAGGGCGTTCACTCCGGTTTCGGTTTTGCTGCGGAACGGCGTAAGCAGAGCCACATTATCCAAGCCTTCTTTGTTTACCTCAGACTGGAACAACCGCTCGATTATATCGGCAGATTCGGTATAACTCTGCGATTCGATAAATTGAAAATCGTCGCCATATTCCAAAGATAAATTGTTATATCGTATCAATTTAGCGTTAATTGCAATCCTGCTGCCTTCGTTTTGCCTGAATACTTTATCCAGTTTAACCACAGGAATCCGCCCGCAGGCTATCAATTCGCTGAGAACCGCGCCCGGTCCCACCGACGGCAGCTGCTCCGCATCGCCGATAAGTATCAGCTGCGCTCCGCTTGATATGGAATCAAACAGATACCGTGCAAGATATATGTCAATCATGCTGCTTTCGTCAACCAAGACCAAATCAGCGTCAAGCGTTTCCGGTTCGTTCATTTCATCGTCGTCGCCGGCCATCAAGCCGAGCGTCTTATGAATGGTTGCCGACGGAAACCCCGTGCATTGCTCCATACGCCTTGCAGCGCGTCCCGTAGGAGCGCAGCAGACGATTTTAGCGTCCGGATTGAACTTTTTGAATATACTCAACAAAACTTTTTGTATAAGCGTTTTGCCTGTGCCCGGTCCGCCGGTTATGATACATATACGCGAAGTCAGACAACTCTTGATTGCCTGCCGTTGTTCAGCGGCCAGTTTCAATCCGAGTTTCCGTTCTTCTAAATTGATTTCCGTATCCAAATCCTTTTTTGGTTTAACCGGACCGTAGGACAAAATGCAGTTTATGCTGTCAGCTACGACTTTTTCAGCACGCGCCGCAGACAAACGGTAAACATAATTGCCGTAAACGGCGATTTCGTTGTTTTTTAACATGGTAAATGCCTGTTCGCCTGCCATTTTGTAATCGACATTTTCAGTATTCAGGAGCTTAACACATTCCTTGATAAATTGCGTTTTTTCCATACATACATGACCGCAGTTTTCCGCTTCTTTGAGTGTGTGCAGAAGCCCTGCCCCGACACGGTAAGCAGAAGTCGGGTTGAGTCCGATTTCAATGGCTATCTTATCAGCCGTCGGAAACCCTATCCCGGCTATATCGCACAGCCTGTACGGATTTTCACGCAGGATTTTCATAGTATCCGCGCCGAACTCGCGGAAGATTTTAACCGCCCTGTTCGGAGTGACGCCGTGAGGCGCAAGAAACGCAACGACATCGCGGGCTGCGCGTGAGGCGAGATACGAGTCGCATATACGCTTCAGTTTTTTGCTGTTTATACCCGGTATGCTTTTCAGCTTATCCGGGTGGTTGTCAAGTATATCAAGCGTTTGATCGCCGAATTTTTCGTAGATTTTTTCGGCTGTTTTCCGACCGATACCTTTAACGAGCCCTGAAGAAAGATAAGCAACAATACCGTTACGGTCAGCCTGTATGATTTCCTGATAAGAATTCATTTCAAACTGAGTGCCGTATTTGTCGTTTTTCGCCCAATGCCCGTCCATTTTTATACGGATACCATCGACCATAGGCAGATAATACCCAACAACTTTAACATCGGTAACATTGTTTCCTTTACCGTCAAGCAGTTTTTCATGGACATGGTATATGCCTATCATAAAGCCGCTTGGGTTTGTTTCGGTTTTTTTGGGATAAATAAGGTGTTTAAAACTGCATAGCATGATATATCAATCCTCCTTATATGATTGCGAATATTCATGGATTTCAATGATACTATCGTCAAGGCTGCCGTTAGTTTCGTCATATTCAGCCATAGCGTCATGTAAATATGAATTCATGCGTTTTACGGTGGTAAATGTTTTGCCGGTTATCTCAAACATAAAATCCTGTAGTTCTTTGAAATTATTGAAACGATATGTTTCTTCCAAAAGTTCCTGAATTGTTATTTTATCGGTGAAATATTCCGGCGGAAGCTCATCGCAGGACGAATCTGATATATACGCATAAATTATATATCTTTCAGGAAAGCAAACGCCTTCTATATCTGTATTAATATATATGCCGCAGCCGGACTCGTCCGAAATATACACATACCGTATCCCGGTATATTGTTTTATCACAGCGTCCCACAATTCAAGCGTCGGCCGCCAATGAGTTTCTGCGGCAATCCTGAAATGCGTTGCGCCTTCGTCTAAATCGCCGACATCGAGTATTTCGCCTTTGCACGGGATTATATCGAAATCCAGTCCGTGTGCAAGCGCAACCCTGCCGAGCCAGGCATCACCGAATCCGTATTTGCATTGGTATGGCGTAGTAAAAATGTTATATAATAAGTCGTACAACCTCTTTAATTCGCCGGTATTGGCTTCATCGCAAATGAAACCGATTTTATTATCGCAATAATTTGGCATAATTTTTTTCTCCTCTCATTTTCTTTCATAACGGGCGCATCCGATTGGGTCAAGAATCCTCAATTTTTCTTTATCGAATTCAAATACCGGCAATAAAACAAATCCGCTCAAAATAGTCGGACCCAACAATTTACCGAAATTATTATCAATCAGAAAATTAACAGCCTGCTCATTCTCGGAATAATTTTTTATAGCCGCTGTATATGGCGGCATATATATTTCGGTATTGACGGTTAAATGGGTGAAAGGATACGCGGAATCATCTTCGTCTGCGGAAATAAGTCCCACATACAGGTTTCCGTTATCGGCATACCCGTTTACTTTGACGGTTACAGGGTATTCAGTTTTTTCGATTTTAAAATAAAAAATCTCTTTCATAAAATTAATACTCCTTTAGTTGGTTTTTAAAATATATTCTAATTAAACAGGCTCGATTTTAACCTTTACCTTACGGCTCTCCGATGGTTTCAAACATTCCTGATAAACATCCGGATGATTTTTCTTGAGCATGTCGCTGTTCACCCTGCGGGTGGTTTTCGTCACGAAATCAATAAGAAGTTTATCAGTTGTCGTTTCCAAGACGCCATGTTCATGATCAACCATTAATTCCGCAATTTTCAAGCTATGCGCTTCGATTTCCTTTTCGTTTTTATTGATATATTGCTGGTATTCCGTATTTTCAGTTTGGAGACGCGCAATATTCCTTAATCCGGTTTCGTATTTTTTGGGAAATTCAATAGTCGGCAATCCTTTCTTACTGGGCCCATAAATCCGCGCAAGCGCTTCCATACCCAGCGCAGGGTCAACGTCAGCCATTGTCGGCGGTTTATCGTTTTCCAAAGTCCAAATCCACCAGTCCAGTTTTTCAAAGATAATATCTTCTTTGAATTTATCACGCATGATACGGGGCGTAGCCAAATCGGAATTAGGATTATTACCCCATAAACAAGCAAAATCGCCTGTTTCCACGTCCGCTACCGCAAGATAATAACGAAGTTGATACTCATAATAAACAGGAATCGATTCGCTATACCATTCTGATGCTTTATGGTAAGTTGTCGATTTGCATTCGAGAATACCGTTTATTCCAGACGGTTCCGTGAACCGCCGGTCAAAATTCGCCAGCGCGTAAGGATAATCGGCGTGCTGGTATAATCCGGTATCGTCCGTAACGATGTTTCCGGTTTTTTCTCCGTACCAATAAGCTGCGATAGGTTCAAGCATATGTCCCATTTCGCGCTGGTCTTCATTGATAACGGATGCTTTCATAAGTCCTTTTTTCTGCCGCCAGAGTTCAAGCGGAGTTACCCACGGGCTTATTCCGAATATAGCGGCGACGTCGCTGCCTCCGACTGTATATTCAATATCACCTTTCGGACCGTGTTCACGGCATTCGAGCCAGCGTTCGCGGTCCATTCCTTTTGTGTCGCATAATAAAATCGGTTTACCCATTAATAACTCACCGCCTTCGCATAATCATATTCACTCCAGCGAAGCGTCAATGCACGGGCAAGATTTTCTTCCGTGATAAGCAGCTTTCCTTCTGGGACTCCTTCGGTTCGCAGAATGAAAATGATTTCCTGCATCGCCATGAAAATATCATGGGCTGTAACCCCGGAATTGCCGAGTGAACCTTCAAACATTGCGATAGCCTCCATTACTGCTTTTTTTGGAGTGATTGAAAGCTTTTTACAAACCGCAGTCATCGCATTCACGGGATAGTTCAAATAGATGGTTGTCAGTTTTTCAAGCTGTGCGACAGCATTCCCGAATTTTGCGAACATCAAATCAAGGTTTTTTGTGAAATCCTCGATTTTTGCCTGTTCACGATGTTCGACCGCAAGCATTCCGCCAATGTGTATTGGGTATTTCAATCCAAGCAATAATGCTGCTGTTTTCGCCGAAGCCATTCCGGTGTCCGATGTACAAAACCTGATACCCGGCATGATTTTCGCCGCCATCGTCGATTTGCCTTGCGCGTCCAGCACTTTCTTGTATGCGCCGAGAAGTTCGTCGCGTTGATTCGGTAATGACCACGACGCGCTCGTGAGGCTGTGGTCGGTATAGCCGGAATCGAAAATGTGCCCGGGAAAGCGTTCGGTTAGTTTGTCCGATATGCTCTCAAGCAATTTGTTGATTTCGAGAACGGAGTAATCCTTTTCGTCGCCCGAATGCGCCGCAGATATTTTCTCGTCCCGGATTAACAGCAAAACATTCGTTTTGTGTAATTTAAGACAAGTATTCAATACCCTGGCAAGATCGGATTTGTTGAGTTTGGGAAGCGCGGAACCGCTGATTTTTGCTCTGTCGGTAAGGCTCTTGAACGCCGTGTCGCGTACCGGATAATAATGCTTTTCAAGTTTGACTGCCAAACCGAGATTATCCGCTGTGTCGTAAATGGCGTCTGTCGTTATATGCGACGCGAATTTTGTGAGAGTTCCGTACAATAGGGAGGCTTTGTCCAACGGAGCGACCTGCAAGTTATTTATCACCATCCGATGCCATACGGAATCTTTGCTTTGGGATTCGTGATAGCCTAACATTGTTTCAAAGTCGTTGAAATTTGTGTGGAAACCATCGAGACATTTTTGCATCATAAATAATGCTCCTTTCTTTTTTGCGGCTGTGCCGCTTTGATAAAATAAAAAACGGCGTCCGGTTAAAGACGCCGTTATGCTTATATAGTTTTAAGCCGGAAAACAAAAATGCCGTTTATACACATATATTTATGTATATAAATGGCACTGTGACTGAACGAAATTCAGTATTAACTCTGATAAACTTTGCTCGTTTAAACACGGCTTGAAACTTATGTTTTTATTATATCATATCAGGAGCGGTTCGTCAAGTATGAATAAAATATTTTACACGGTATTTGAGCGAGTTAATTTTTTATGAACAAAACGATGGATTTGGGTGTAGGGACGAACTGTGTTCGTCTGTAAACATCAATTTTGATTTCATGCATAGCAAAAATCAAGACTCCGCGGACGGTCACAGACCGTCCCTACACAATTTGATTTCACCTTGTTCACACATTATTTACTCGCTCAAAAACCGTGAATATTTTATAAATATAATTATTTACGCAATTTTTGCATAAACCGTTCAGAATCAACAATCATTCGCGTATGTTTGCCTATTCCGATTTCACCTTTGTTGTCATTCGCTGTAATATAGAATTCGATTTTCCTGCCTCTGACGGAAGTTATCGTTGCTTTGGCGGTAATATTTGCTCCGATGGGACTTGCGGCAGTATGGTCTGCGGATATAAAGATACCGACTGACGTTTGCCCGTCGCCGAGAGTGTCCGTTAAAACTTCGCAAGCGGCACGTTCCATGAGAGCAATCATCATTGGAGTTGCGAACACGTCCAGGCTGCCGCTGCCGACAGCGCGGGCGGTGTTTGTTTCATCAACCGCAGCCGTAACAGTCGCTGTCTTTCCAAGCGTAATTTTTGTTTCGATGATACCGCCTTGAATGGCAAGAACAGCCGCGACTACATGACGGCAAACAGGTTTACCGCTTGAACGCCAGCTGCAATCGCAATAATGTTGTTCTATATCCTGTCCGTTCCGTGAAAAAGTTACTGTTACCGCTTTTGTTTCGCCGTTTTTATGCGGTACATGCGCCCAATAATTATTCGGTTCGCGTTCTTCAAATTCTATGCCGCCTTTATTATATGTTTTTATGCCGCGTTCGATATCGCCGATAATATGGTTATGGCTTTCAAGCGTAGGTATTGTTACATTATACTTGTTCATTTTCTTATTCGTCCTTATTTAAAATAATAAAAGTATTTTGGGTTTATCAATCCAGTCCGTACAATGTACTGTTCTCGTAACCCGTTTCAATCGGATACTGCGGAAACGGTATTTCGTTTTTTATAACAAGGTTATCAAAAATTTCAATTTTCTTTTCCGAAAACGACTCGATTATGTCTTTCCCATTTTCGCAATAACGGCTGCTGTATCCTATGTTAAATCCTTTGTTGCCGTCAAAAATATTGTTGTGTATCCTGCAATCAGTTAACTGCACCGATAAAAGACATAACCCTCCGGTAATCCAAAAATACCCGTTCTGGTAATCAATCCCCGGTTCACCGTACCCGTTTCTTTTGACTATATTGTTGAAAACATCAATATGATGACGTATCTTGTCTTTTCCGAAGATGCCGAATAAAATACCTGTACCCCAGTTATCGTACACATTGTTGTTATAAATCCTTATATCGCTGACGCACTCTCCCTGTTCTACCGCAATCACAATTCCCGCGCCTTTGCAGTCATGGACTATGTTATCATAAAAATCCACGTTGGTCAGCGGTCCGAACCATGCGTCGGCATATAAGCCCTGCCTGTCAACATGATGGACATGATTGTGGTGAACCGAACCGTGGTGCGAAACTTCTTTTATGTCTATACCCTCTTTGTCGCAGTTATAAACATGATTATACGCAACTTCAAAATCACACGCTCCGGCAATGCTGATTGCTTCATGAGGCGGCTCGTTGCCTTTTTTCATTCCTTCCGGCAGCATATCCCATGTGGTTGCTTTTATTACTGTATTGCCTATTATTTTATTATGGTGACAGACTGTGCCTGTATATTTCGTGTCCCATAAAGAAATCCCGCAGCAAAAAGTATTTTCAGTCGTGCAGCCATCGACAATTATGTTATTGGAATCCCGCACGGCTATACCGTGACCGTGAGAATTTTTTACATGAATGCCGAGGATTTGGATATGTTCAGCCTGATATATAAACACCGCGCCTGTTTCATGTCCGAACGGGTATTTTTCTTTTTCCTGATAAAAATTTATGCTTCCTGCATCTATCACAGGTTTTTCATCTTCATACGCCGCATACACTATCGGCTTTTCCTGTGTGCCGCTTTTCTGGCACAACATTGCCTGCGATAAAATATATTCGCCGCTCCTGATGTAGAGTATATCGCCCGCTGAAAGTTTATTTACCGAATTTTCAAGCGTTTTCCATGGTGAGTCCATAGTTCCCGCAGAGCCGTCATTCCCTGACGGTGATACAAAATATATCATTGTTTTCCCTCATTATATTTCTGAAAATATTTATTTGTTTTATTCCACAAAAACCGCCGAATACCAATGTTGTTCATCGGTTTCACTTCGTAAAACGTTAATCGGCAACCCTAATTGTCGAACAGTCTTAAACACATCGATACCGACGCTGTGAAACGCCGGACGCGCTTTCTGAGGAAATCTGCAATCTTCATCATTAGATTTCGCGCATTTGCCGCATAACCCGCAATCGCTCAATGAAAACGCGAAATAATACCCGTCTAAAAACGCAAGGCGTTCGATTTCATACGATATTTCCTGCGATTTATGTTTATCGGAACAGCCGATTATAATGCCGCTTTTATAATTCTGCATGATTTTCTTATATTCGTCCATACTAAGCGGTGATTTTTGATACGGGCAGGTATGGATTTTACCGTAATCCGAACAGCCGAAGATACATTTTAATATAACCCGCGAATCAAAAACAATATTGTCAATCGTGAAGTGAGCGGCGTGATTCGCGCCCATTTCAAGGGCTTTCTGCGCATAATCCATATTTTTTCTCCAATCTTAAAAAATCAATTATTTATCAATGCCATCATACGGCGAATATCATCGGAAATCATTTCGCATTTGGATTTTTCAATCAATATATTCCCGCCGGTCATAATGTATGACGGGAATACCCGTATATCGCCCCAATAGTATTCATTGCAGCGTATTTTATATGTAGATTCAGAAGGTATGATATTCTTTTTGGTCTGCGCTTTGGCAATCATGTTCACAGCTTTTTTTGCCACATCGCCCATGAGCATGATTACTTTTAAATTCGGCAGCATCGCAATCTCTGCTTCAAGAATAGGCAGGTGCGATTTGATTATACCGGGTTCCACCGTATAGTTTGTTTTGGGAATTTTGACTGCGGTTGTGATATAGATACCCAAATCCAAAATATCCTGAATGGATTTTACGGCAACACCAGCCTTTTCAAAAAGTCCCAGAGTAGTTTTCATATAATCCGGCTGCGGCGCATTGCTGTAAAAACAATCGTCCGGGTTCTGCGGCGGCACCTCGTTTATCATTATGACTTTGATTTTTTCAGGGGTAAGCTCACAGTCAGGGAAATGCAACGAATCTATTTTGATATTCTTGTTTTTGGCTATTTCGGTTAAATATATTTTTGTATTCATGATTTTCCCCCAGTTTTATTTAAAAACATAATGTTTTTTTACAGGTTTGGTCACTTTCCATACACATGACAACCCTTTCGGGAATACGACATAATCGCCGACGCCGAAACTTACGCTCCCGCCGTCATACTCAACAGTCACTTCACCTTCGATGATAAGACACGTTTCTTCGCTACTGTAATACCAGTCAAATTCGGATACACCGCATTCCCATATTGGTTTTTTATTCATGTCGGATTTTTCATTCTCAGTAGGTTTTTTCACAATTATACTCATTTGATAATACCTCTCAATATTTTGATGTTTTTATTTGTAATAAATTTATTATACTATATTTATTATGTTTTTTCAAGATATTTGTTTATAAAAAAACCGGATTCCATTTCTGAAATCCGGTCCTGCATTTAGACTATTAAAACTGATATTGTTATTATTTGTTTTAGCTTGCGTATTTTACAAGCACCCATACCCCGCGTTTGGGATTGGTAAACAAGTTTTTATGATACTGAAGCGTTTGCCGTACTTTTTCTTTCCAGTATGGTTGCGTCGATGTACGGCTGTGTTCCTCCACTTTTTGATATATGCGCTCCAGTTCTGCCGCGTCGTGAAAATCCTCCATAGCGTCTGCGACAATATCGCGCCATGTAACTCCGGATATATCGCGAATATCGGTTTCATGCCTGCGTGTTTGGAGTACCTCGTAGATTAACGGATTGTCTTTTCGGATCAGCAACAGATATTCATGGATAATGGGAATAAATTTTCCGCTATACTGCGTATTTTCAGAGAAACAATTATACTGCGCTTTTATTATGATATTTTCGAGCGTACCGGGTTTTTCAAGTTCGCAAATCATACTGTATAGCCTGCCTTTTTTCTTTATATCGCCTACCAGAACCGCCATGTGTCCGCCTTTTTCAAGAGCGCAGAATTGCTTCATCATGCAATAATTTAAGGCTTTGACAAATTCTTCCCATGTAGGTATGCGAGATAAGTCTGACTGCCGAGGGTCATATCCGTATTTCTTCTGGACTTCCGCCGCGCTGTACATAATGTCTGAATATTGGATAATATTAAAATATGGTGGATGCCAGAATGTGAAAGCTGACCGTTCAGGTATATCGTGATTAAGCAAATCAAATCCACTATGCAAATCATAAACATTGCTTTTGATGCCCATGTCGTTTGCTGCGTCGCGTGTTGTCCCCGAGCCGCACATATAGTCGTTTATTTCTCTCAGATTGAAATGGGAAATAAGGTTTTTGATAAGTTCAGGAGAACAGTTTCCCCTGTATTTGTTATTGCCGCCGTTTCCGCGTTCCGGGTAGGATACAATGCTTTTTAACGGTTTATTTTGTTGAATTGACATAATTTACCTCCTGTCATAGAGATTGGTAAAGTCCGTATTAATGTTTAAATTTTTATCATAAGAAAGTTTGATAATAGTCCAATCCCAGTTTGAACCGGAGTTAGACCATGCCGATGTTTCGGTAATTCCATAATCATCGTCTACTTCATAATTATCGAATGAACCGTATAATTTTTCAAGCAATTCGCTTTCCATTCTGCTCTGAGCTTCCATGATGTTCTGGAATATCTGGATATTCATTATATCCCGTTCATTGAACGTTATGAGCATATACTGGTATTTGACCGGCTGGAAGCGAACCTTTTTTCCAGTGTTTGCAAAGTTTTTATTTGAATTATCCATTTTTATTTTTTCCTTTCAACAGCGGGAAGAAGTATAAAACCCCTTCCCGCATTATGTTTATTATAGTTTTTATTTAGAATTTATTTGTTTTCATGCGAGTCGTCTTCGGTGATGATTTTTATTGACGGCATAAAAGCCAAAAACAAAATACACATAGTTACAGCGATAAGCGGCACGACAACCATTGAGATGCTTGTCAATGTTATTGTATAATCTTCAAAAATGTCGTTCATCCCCTGATTAAACGAAATAAAAGATATGATGAAAACAACCGCGAATATAATAATACTTTTCATAAAAATAAATCTCCTTTGATTTTTTTATTGTTTTATGCAGAGCCAGGTATTGTTTACCCGACCCTGCAAATTGTTTTTGTTATACCCGTATGTGCCGCTTGACTACGTTGGTCAGCGCAACAGGAAGTTTGTTCAAATCGGTGATGTCCATGAAAGAATCGCCATATATCCGCTCTATATTTTCCTTATCGTCGCCGACCGCCGCCGCTATGAAAAGGATACCCTTGCGAGCGTATTCATGCTTGATACCGCGCAGGTCTTCTTCAGCCGCCGTACCATAAAATCAATATCAGCCGGCTGACCGTCGGACACAAGTATCAACATCCGTATATCCTCATTCCGTTGTGATAACCGTTCAGCCACAAAACGAAGCGCGGCACCGTCTCTGTTACTTCCCCGTGAAGATATATCCATCAAACGGTAACAATCATCTCTGTCGATAACTTCAAATTCAGCGTATGAAAATAAATCAACGCAGGAACCTGACGAACCGTAACCAGTCGAATGACCGTACACCATAACCGGAATATTTAACGCTTTGCAGAAATCATACAGTATTATGGCTGCGGCGCGTGCATAAGTCGCACGGTCGCTGCCTGACATACTGCCGGATTCGTCTAAAAGCAGTCCTATGGAAATCTCCGGTGTGTTATTAGGCAATGAGTTTTTGTAGAACACGCGCCCGTCGTTTCTGTGTAACGAATGAGAATTCAATTTCCGTCCCATCAGGAGCCCGGTTTGCTTGCCGCCGTTACGTTTGTCTTTAAGCTGCTGCGTTATGGACCGCTGGAGCAGTTTTGAAATATGCAGCAAAGGCGCAGCAATTTCTTTATATTGTTCTTTCACTTCATCGCTTACTTCGGTTATACGGCGAACATTCTTGTTTACACCGTCATGTATATCTCCGTATGCGATATTCTGAGCAAGCGCATTCAATTCTGACGCTCGCTCTTTTTCAAGTTCGTTATGCACGGCGCGTTCAGCCATATTCTCAAGCAACCGTTCAATGTCGGAAGCGGCGTTTGTATAACCGCTGCCTTCATATTCGTCGTCTGTTTCGGTTTCACCGCTTGAAGGATTAGATAAACTGTCTGTCTGCTCAAGCGGGATACGTCCTTTTTCTTCAGACGAAACATCCTGAGTCGGCGGCGTATCACCCTGCATCATAGTACCGGGTAAAACGTTTTCCTGTTCTTCCGAATCCGTACCGGTTCCCCCAGACTCATCTTCGTTTTCCGATTCGTCCCCGGGTCCGGATATGTTTCCGGTTTCGTTCTCAGATTCATCCTGAGTTTCGTCATCACCCGCCGCGCCAGAACCGGTTTTATCGTCTTCATTCTCTTTTTCAGGTTCCGGAGGAGTAGACGTGGCTGCCATCTTAGCGGTAGCTGCGCGTTTAGATTTACCGGGTGCGGAGTCCGCTGTACTGTTTGTCGATTCTTCGACCGGTACGGTGTCACCTGTACCTTCACTGGTTCCGGCAAGCGAAGCCAACAACTGTGATAACATTCCTTCAGCCGAAGTTCCGCTACCGCTGCCAATACCGCCGCCGGCTGCCGCTGCTTCTTCGGCTTTTTCGATATATGCTTCGATGAAATCCTTTATATATTCCCAGCAGCGTATCATAACTATATTTACCGTTTTCCAGCGTTCTTTCTGAGATAATTCCGTCACGGCTGTATCAAGTTCATTTAACAATGAAAACACTTTTTGCACGCGGGGATCCGTTAACGGTTCGTCGCCGTATTTTAATTCACCGTATTTCGCATACGATAATATCAAAGCATCTATTGTCAGCCAGATATGTCCGTCGTCAGACTCGGATTCGATAAGCTGCGTCAGCGTATTGAATGTATTAAAATCGTCTTCACGCAGGATTGCCAGATTACTGCCGAGTACGCCGGGATAACGGTTTAGGATTTTACCCTCAATATACCCGTCTTCAACAATATTCCATAAACGGAAAGCCAGTTGAAGAAACATGGCTGTTCTTTTTTCGTCGTTTTTACAAAACGCCCGTATATCCGCTTCGTTCATCTGGTCGTCCCTTGTTTTTAAAAGCGGCGGTTCAGGATACCATCTTTCGGTTTGGAAATATTGCCGGTATATAGCAGGAATCAAAAAATCGGTATATAAAAGATGTCCTAATTCATGCGAAAAATATCCCATAACGAGTTCATATCTCTCTTCGCGGTTCTTTTTCGTAGTAATTCTTTTATTTCCTGCATTGATCCATATAACGCTGTTGTTTGTACAGGCAATTTCGGTGTTTTTCGGTTCCCATACGGCACGCACGCTGACTTTGCGCCTGACTCCATAGCGGCGGGTCTGTGCCGCCGCTATGTCTTCGAGATGTCCGGCAAAAATACGCGATGCGAAAAACTGCCGGTCGGTGATTGTTTTTTGTTTTTGGTATATAAGCTGTTTTATTTTTTTGTGATCCACTCTTGCCATGAGTAAAACCTCCCTTCTTAACTTGCTTTTTTACGGCGTTTCGGCGCAAACATCGGCTCCAGAACAGATGTGATGATTGCATTTCGGTCTTCCTCGCTTGAGGTAGCCCTGCTGACAACTGTAGTGAGCGCTGAAGCATACGGGTCTTCCGTTATTTCCGCGCTTATAATCCAGTCTATCAGGCTTCGCATACCTACCGAGCCGTCCGTAATATTATTTTTGCGGCAGAAATCCGCCATATCAGTTACTACTTTCACCATGTTCGATACCTGTATTTCGTCTTCCGCGCCGGTAACGCTCATTGCACGCTGCGCCATGACTTCGGGCGACGGCAATTCGATATCCGCTATCAAGTTCATTCTGTCAAGAACCGACTGGTTCATGCCTCGGCAGCCTTCATAATCGACATTTGTTGTTACAATCACGACAGCGTCGGGATGACGTTTTATTATCTCGCCAGTAGGCAAAGTTATCGACCCTTCCTGCTCCAAAAGAGAATT
>Ga0082212_10003882_pt1 | contig 21011 bp, 31 predicted proteins | sample TergutNt197P3_FD_71548 | JGI IMG/M metagenome (GOLD analysis project Ga0082212, IMG submission 71548) | Neocapritermes taracua P3 segment gut microbial communities from Petit-Saut dam, French Guiana - Nt197 P3 | ecosystem: Host-associated > Arthropoda: Insects > Digestive system > Gut ... | reverse complement strand
TTGCTAAAAAGCAATATGACAAAAGGGACCGTCCCCCTTGTCAAGTCCGTTCCCCTTGTCATGTTCGCGCCTTTCGCAGGGCGAGCCAAAGCAGCGCCAAAGATGCCAGGGAGGCCAGGCCAAAGAGCCAGCCTATGTCGGTGAAGACAGCGACGCGCAGATAGCTGGGGATAAAGCCCAAGAACAACCCAAAGGTCAGCAGGCCAAAGCAGAAGCCCTTTGCACCGGGGAGGATCCGGACCAGGGCCCAGAGGGTGATGGGCATGGTCATGTTGAACAGCAGCAGCGCCACAATACCAGTAGGAGCGGCGACGCCAACTGTGGGCACCGACGAGCAGGCGAAGAGCAGCGCTGCGACACCCAGGGAGATAACGGCGGTCCGTGTCGCCCCATAGCGGTCGGCCGCAAAGCCGCCCAGGGTCTTGCCCAGTACAACCGCGCAGACCACCGCCAAACCCAACAGGGGTGCAGCCTTCCAGGAGAAACCCAGGCTCAACCCTGCCCAGGAGCGCAGGCAGACCACCAAAAAGAGGCAGGTTGCTGCCAGCAGCAGTTGTGGAGAAGCTGCTGGTGCCAGACTCACTTCAGCATTGCGCGGGTAAGCATCGCCCTGGGCCCTGCGTACCAGTAGGATCATACAGGCTGCAGCCAACAGAAGAAGCGGCAGGCCAATCAGCAGGGGAGTGGCAGGTGACACAACGCTCTTGGCTAGCAGCATCCCCAGGTAGACACCCAGCGCCCCGGGAGAGACAAACACCCCCAAAGGGCCTGCTTTCTTATCGTAAGCATTCAGAACGTCGATGCCGCCACCCAGGTGGAAGGCCGCGTTACCAATCCCCAGCACAACAACCATCACGTAGGGAGCCTGCCCCAGCAAGTAGGCCGCCGCGATCAGCAGACAACCGGCAGCGGCAAACACAAAGTTGCGGCTTATGCGGTCTGCCACAATACCCAGGGGCATCTGTAGCGCAAAGGCACAGAAGTTGTAGAGCAGGATGCAAAGATGCAGTTCAGACGTGCCAACAAGGAAGAACAGCGCAAAGATGCAGCTGAGGTCCACCAAAAAGTGCGTGACGGAATAGACCGCCACCATACGGCCGCGCAAGGAGCTCAACGTGCGTGCGGGCACTGCTATGCGCTCTTCTTTCCGCGCCGATAGAACACCCAGATCAGAATCGCGGTGGTCACCACAACCACGAAAACCAGCACGCATATCAGCGCGATTGTCAGTAGCCTGCTTATTGCCCAACCGCCGTCAACCGCGGTTACAGCCCCGTTCTGCCCCTGCTGGGAGCCTTGGATCCCGGGTCCAAACGCGGGGATACTGGCATTGCCAGGGTCGCTGATGCAGACCCAGACGTTCCTCTGGCCAAGGTAATAGCTAATGAAGCCCCACTCGCGCCCCTGCGTGTCTCGGTAGGCGCTGGAGAAGATGTAGCTGAAGTCATCGTCCGAACGGTAGTAGAGCAACCCCACTTGCTCGCCTGACCCAGGGTAGGACCAAATTATGATGTCCTCAGCCTGCTCCAGCTTATGGTAATCGCCTGTGTAGCTGTATAGCTCATCTTTGAAATCCTCAAAGAAACTGATATTGTCGTATTGGACCTCAAGGCCCTCCATGGAGAACCAGCCGGAAACCCTCGCATCAAAATCGCCATGCGGCCAGCCAACGCCCCAGGCTTTGCCGCCCTTGGTATACGTGAACATCACGTACAGCGTGGTGCCGTTCTCTGCGACAGCCAGCTTCCGGCTCGACCCCGGCTCCACCACAATGTCCACCGAGCCGCTCGCATTGTTGACCGTGTAGTAGCGGTTCTCATAGACGCAATCGCGTTCATGTTTAGCAAAGAAGGGGTCGTCAATCCAGGGGGCAACGTCGCCAAACGCGAAGGTCGCTGGCATCAGCAGCAATCCAGTGATAACGAGAATGACAAGTCGCTTGATCATTGGGCGCCTCCCATTGCACTCATCAGGAACTCTCCATGCGAAAGTATAACTCACTCACTCACGCACTCACTCGCAACTGCATGACAAAAGGGACCGTCCCTTTTGTCATGACAAAGGGGACGGTCCCTTTTGTCATATTGTCACCCCTGTCACACTATACTGTCACCCCGGGAAACAGAGAAACAAGTCCGTGGTGACAGACGCAAGCCCGGGGAAACAGAGAAACAAGTCCGTGGTGGCTAAAGGGAGTAAGGCTGGAGTGGCATAATATAGACAGTCTCCATGGCTACTCCCGGGGGCGTGGCATTTGACATGCTGGGGTTACGGTGCTAGTATTCGACTCCGCGGCTTTTCAAGCCGTGTTGTTTTGTGTGCGCCCGGAATAGTCCGGTAGATACAAAACCGCAGGTACATCGGTTAGAAGGAGAAGCTTTTGCCTACTATTAACCAACTGATCCGCAAGGGCCGTCAGAAGCAGGTCGACAAGAAGAAGACACCTGCCCTGAAAGGCAACCCGCAGAAGCGCGGCGTGTGCACGCGTGTGTACACCACCACGCCCAAGAAGCCAAACTCGGCGCTGCGTAAAGTGACCCGTGTCCGCCTTGTCAACGGCATGGAAGTCACCGCATACATCCCGGGCATAGGCCATAACCTGCAGGAACACTCGATGGTGCTCATCCGTGGCGGCCGTGTGAAGGACCTGCCAGGTGTACGCTACAAGGTCATCCGTGCGACGCTGGACTGCGCCTCCGTTAATGACCGCAAGCAGGCCCGCTCTCGCTACGGCGCGAAGAAGCCTAAGTAATATAAGTAACGCAGAAGGCGTATCAGGATACGCCTTTATTTTGTGTTGAGAAAGGAAACGCCATGCCGCGTAGAGCCGCTGCAATACGGAGAGAAATAACTCCGGACGCCGTGTATAACAACCGTCTGGTGACCCAGCTCATCAACAAGGTGCTGCTGGACGGCAAGAAGTCGGTGTCAGAGACCATTGTCTACTCCGCCTTCGACATCATCGAGTCCAAGAGCGGCAAGGACCCGCTTTCCGTCTTCAAGCAGGCGATGGACAACGTGCGTCCCACGCTGGAGGTCAAGCCCAAGCGCGTTGGTGGCGCCACCTACCAGGTGCCCATGGAGGTCAACTCCCGCCGTGCCACCACGCTGGCCATCCGCTGGATTGTGGACTACTCCCGCAAGCGCAAGGAGAAGACCATGTGCGAGCGCCTGGCAGCCGAGATACTGGATGCCTCCAATGGCGTTGGCGCTTCTGTCAAGAAGCGCGAAGATATTTTCAAGATGGCAGAAGCGAACCGGGCTTTCAGCCACTACCGCTGGTAAGAAAGAAAGTAAGAGAGTTTTAAGAACATGGCAAGAACCCCTCTGAAGGATACGCGCAACATCGGCATCATGGCTCACATCGATGCTGGTAAAACCACAACCACGGAGCGCATCCTTTATTACACGGGCAAGAACTATAAGATCGGTGAGGTGCATGACGGCGCTGCCACCATGGACTGGATGCCCCAAGAGCAGGAGCGCGGCATCACCATCACCTCAGCAGCCACCACCTGCTATTGGAACGGGCATCGCATCCAGATCATAGACACCCCCGGGCACGTGGACTTCACCGCCGAGGTGGAGCGTTCGCTGCGCGTATTGGACGGCACCGTCGCCGTATTCTGCGCGGTGGGCGGCGTGCAACCCCAGTCCGAGACCGTCTGGCGCCAAGCGCACCGCTACAACGTACCGCGCATGGCCTTTGTCAACAAGATGGACCGCACCGGCGCGGACTTCTTCTCCGTGGTGGACCAGATGAAGGATCGCCTGGACACCCGCACCGCTATACTGCAGATACCCATCGGCGCAGAAGCCGAGTTCACCGGGCTCATCGACCTGGTAACCATGCGTGCCCAGCTCTTCAATGAAGACGATAAGGGCATGATCTATCCCTCGGACGCCGACATCCCCGCCGCGTACCTCGACCAGGCGAAGCTCAGCCACGACGAGCTCGTGGAGATCGCCACAGAGTTCGACGACGACCTTATGATAAAGGTGCTCGAGGGTGAGGACTACAGCGCTGACGAGGTCATAGCCGCCCTACGTAAAGGCTGCATCAGCTGCGCCATCACGCCGGTCATCTGCGGCGCCTCGTTCAAGAACAAGGGCATCCAGCAGCTGCTCGACGCCATTGTCGCCTATCTGCCCTCGCCGCTGGACATCCCCGCCATCAAGGGCACACACGCCAAGACCGGCCAGGAGGTCGAGCGCAAAGCTGACGAGAAGGAACCCTTCGCAGCCCTGGCCTTCAAGGTCATGACCGACCCGCACGTGGGCCGCCTGACCTACTTCCGCGTCTACTCCGGCACACTGGGCGCCGGCAGCTATATCCTCAACGCCACCAAGAACCGCAAGGAGCGCATCGGGCGTCTGCTTGAGATGCACTCCAACTCCCGCCTGGACATCGATTCCGTCTCAGCAGGCGACATTGTTGCCGTGGTGGGCCTCAAGGACACCTCCACCGGCGACACGCTCTGCGTTGAGAGCGCTCCGGTCATCCTGGAGTCCATGGTCTTCCCCGACCCGGTCATCGACATCGCCATAGAGCCCAAGACCAAGGCCGAGCAGGACAAGCTCAGCGTGGCCCTGCAGAAGCTTGCCGAGGAAGACCCCACCTTCAAGGTGGCGACCAACCAGGAGACAGGCCAGACCGTCATCGCGGGAATGGGCGAGCTGCACCTGGAGATAATAGTCGATCGTCTCGTCAGGGAATTCAAGGTTGAGGCCAACGTGGGCAAACCGCAGGTGGCCTACCGCGAGACCGCCGGCGAGCCCGTCATGGGCGCCGAGGCCCGTTTTGTCCGCCAGACCGGCGGCCGGGGCCAGTATGGCCATGTGGTCATCAACCTCTACCCGCAGCAGCAGGGCGCCAGCTATGTCTTTGAGAATAAGATCGTGGGCGGCGTCATTCCCAAGGAATACATCAACCCCGTGGACAAGGGCATCGTGGAGGCGCTGGAGAGCGGCATCATCGCCGGCTATCCCGTGGTTGACATCCGCGTGGAGCTCATCGACGGGTCCTACCATGAGGTGGACTCATCGGAGGCCGCCTTCAAGATCGCCGGTTCCATGGCGGTTAAAGAGGCCCTGCGCAAGAGCAAGCCCGTCTTGCTGGAGCCGATGATGGCCGTGGAGGTTGACACCCCCGAGGACTACATGGGCGACGTCATGGGCAACTTGAGCTCGCGCCGTGGGCAGATCCAGGGCGTGGATGACCGCGGCGGCGCCAAGGTCATCAAGGCGCTGGTGCCTTTGTCTGAGATGTTCGGCTACGCGACCGACCTGCGTTCCGCAACGCAGGGCCGCGCGTCCTATACCATGCAGTTCTCGTCCTATGATCCAGTTCCGAAGAATGTTGCGGAAGAAATTGTCCAGAAGGCCGGTGGGAGTGTTTGATGGAGTGCGTTATGGGTTTCTGTGAGGGTGCAGATTGACATGAAGGCAGGTTCTGGGTTGTAAGGAGCGTATATGTAATACGTGACTGAAACCCAGGTTCTGCATGAATGGCAAGATGCCCGTCACAGGAAGCCTGTTACAGAAAAGGAGAAGGCTTTGAGTAGTCAGAAAATCAGGATTCGCTTAAAAGGTTATGACCATGAGATTGTGGATCAGTCCACTAAGCTCATCGTCGACACCGCCCAGAAGACGGGCGCCAAGGTGTCCGGCCCCATCCCGCTGCCCACGGAGCGCAACCTGTATTGCGTCATCCGCTCGCCGCACAAGGACAAGGACAGCCGTGAGCAGTTCGAGATGCGCACGCACAAACGCCTGATTGACATACTGGAGCCCACCCCCAATACGGTGGACTCGCTGATGCGGCTTGACCTGCCCGCGGGCGTGGACATAGAGATCAAGCTATAACGAGGAGGATGCGGTCCGCTGGGGACGATGAAGGGTTCATCGTAAAGTCCCATGACCGTTCGAGAAAGAAGGTTCAACGTAATGAGTAACATTATTTTGGGAAGAAAGCTCGGAATGACCCAGGTCTGGTCCGATGATGACCGGCTCATTCCCGTCACGGTCATCCAGGCGGGGCCCTGCGCGGTCACGCAGATCAAGACCGTGGACAAGGAAGGCTACGAGGCCATCCAGATAGGCTTTGACACCATCAAGAAGCAAAAGAAGGTCAACAAGCCCACCAAGGGGCATTTTGAGAAGAGCGGTGTGGCACCCACCAAGGTCCTGCGCGAGGTGCACGTGGCCAGCGGTACAGACTATGAGCTTGGTCAGCAGATCACCGTGGACTTCCTCGCTGACGTGAAGAAGGTCGACGTGACCGGCATCTCCAAGGGTAAGGGCTTTGCCGGCGTCATGAAGCGGCATAACTACGGCGGCGGCCCTGGTGGCCACGGCGCGCACTTCCATCGCGCCCCCGGCTCCATTGGCCAGTGCGCCACGCCGTCGCGCGTCTTCAAGGGCATGCGTCTGCCTGGCCACATGGGCGTCGACCGTGTCACGGTGAAGAACCTCGAGGTCATCAAGGTAGACAGCGAGCAGAACCTGCTGTTGGTCAAAGGTGCCGTCCCCGGCGGCAAGGGCGCTCTGGTCAGCGTCCGCACCGCGTAGAGGGAAAGGAGTATCCCATGGCGACAAAAGCAAAGGCAGATACTGCTGTGAACCCAACCGAAGAAAAAGATGTGAAGCCAGCCGCTGAGAAAGCGGTGAAGGCCAAGGCCGAGAAGCCAGCCAAGGAGGCGCCCGCAAAGGCGAAGGCCGAGAAGGTCGAGAAGGTCGAGAAGCCGGCCAAGGCGACCAAGGCGGCTGCTGAGAAGGCTGAGAAGGCCGAGAAGCCGGCCAAGGAGAAGATTGCGAAGGTTGCTGTAAAGGCAGAGGCCGAAGTGGCCGAGAAACCGGCTGCCAAGAAGGCAGCCCCCAAGGCCAAGGCAGAGGCTGCCGAGAAGACCGAGGATAAGCCGGCTGCCAAGAAGGCCGCTCCCAAGGCCAAGGCAGAAGTGGCCGAGACAGTCGAGGAGAAACCCAAGAAGGCCGCTGCCAAGCCAAAGGCAGAGACGGCAGAGAAGCCGGCTGCCAAGGCAGCTGAGAAGGCTGAGAAGGCTGAGAAGGCTGAGAAACCGGCCAAAGAAGCAACTGAGAAGCCAGCTGCCAAGCCTGCCACCAAGGCAGACGCCAAGGCGAAGGCCCCCACCTTGAAGCTGACCATTACGGACATGCAGGGCGAGAAGGCCGGCACCCACACGCTGGACGAGGCGGTCTTTGGCATCGCCCCCAACATCCATGTGATGCATGAGGTCTGCCGCGCCCAAATGGCCGCGCGCCGCGCCGGCACCCATGACACAAAAACGCGCGGAGAGGTTGCCGGCGGCGGCAAGAAGCCCTTCCGTCAGAAAGGCACCGGCCGCGCCCGTCAGGGCACCATCCGTGCGCCGCAGTACAAGGGTGGCGGCGTGGTCTTTGGCCCGCATCCCCGCAGCTACGCCTTCAAGGTCAACGGCAAGGAAGTCAAGCTGGCAATGCGCTCAGCGCTGTCTGCCAAGCAGGCCGAGGGAGTGCTGCATGTGGTGAAGGACTTCGCGTTTGAGAAGCCGTCCACCAAGGAGGCCATCAAGTTCCTGGAGACCCTGGAGATCACAGGTCGCGTGACCATCGTGATGACCGACGTGGATCCCAACGCGTTCTTATCGTTCAGGAATATCCCCCGCGTACGCGCCATAGATGTGTGCGACGCGAACACCTATGACTTTATCGACAACAAGGCGCTGGTCTTCACCAAGACGGCCCTTGAGCGCATTGAGGAGGTGCTGCAGTAATGAAGGATCCCCGTCAGGTTATCCTGCGCCCCATCATCTCAGAGCGCAGTTACGACCTCATCGGCGACAACCGGTACACCTTTGAGGTTGCCAAGCAGGCGAACAAGGTGGAGATCGGGCAGGCCGTTGAGTCGATCTTTGGCGTGAAGGTGCTTAACGTCAACACCATGAGCGTGAAGGGCAAGCCCAAGCGCGTGCGGTTTGCCAAGGGGTATACGCGCAGTTGGAAGAAGGCGATTGTCACCATCGCCGAGGGCCAGACCATTGAAGCCTTTGGCGTGTAGGTAATTGGAAAAGTTGTGCGTAATGGTAGGAGGTTCATTTAGGCGGTTTCTGGCAAGGAAGCAAAGAGCGAACAAAATCCAGCGTACTGAGGTACGTGATTTTGAGAGCGATGCGGCTGACACAGCCAGAAATTGGATAAATGGACCGACGAAAGAGACGAGAGAGTAATGGCGATCAAGCAATACAAACCGACATCTCCGGGGCGGCGCTTCCAGTCGGTATCCGACTTTGCGGAGATCACGCGGGACAGGCCCGAGAAGAGCCTGACCGAGCCCCTTCCCAAGAAGGCCGGGCGCAATAATTACGGTCGCATCACCACCCGCCACCAGGGTGGCGGGCACAAGCGTAAATACCGCGTGATAGACCTGAAACGCAAGAAGGACGGCGTGCCGGCAAAAGTTGCGGCCATCGAGTATGACCCCAACCGTTCCGCCCGCATCGCGCTTCTGCATTACGCAGACGGCGCCAAGAGCTACATCCTGCATCCCAAGGGCCTCAAGGTGGGCGACGTGGTGACCAGCGGTACCGGCTCTGATATCAAGCCCGGCTGTGCGCTGGCCCTCAAGGACATCCCCGTGGGTACCACCATCCATGCTGTTGAGCTGCAACCCGGCAAGGGCGCGGCCCTGGCCCGCAGCGCCGGCACCTCCATCCAGCTGATGGGCAAGGAAGGCAATTACGCCATCCTGCGTATGCCCTCCAGCGAGATGCGCCGCGTGCTTATCACCTGTCGCGCGACCATTGGCGAGGTGGGCAACTCGGACCACAGCAACATCAAGATAGGCAAGGCCGGCCGCAAGCGCTGGTTGGGCGTGCGCCCCACCGTCCGCGGTACGGTCATGAACCCGGTCGACCATCCCCATGGCGGTGGCGAAGGCAAGAATAAGAGCGCCGGCCGTCATCCGGTTACTCCGTGGGGTGTGCCTACCAAGGGACACCGCACCCGCAATAAGAAGAAGGCGTCGAGCCGTTTGATTATCCGTCGCAGGAAGAAATAGCGGAAAGTGAGAACACATGAGTCGTAGTCTTAAAAAGGGCCCATACGTGGAACCAAGGTTGCTGGGACGTATCAACGCGCTGAACGAGGCCGGGGAGAAGAACGTTGTCAAGACCTGGTCTCGCGCCTCCACCATCTTCCCCGAGATGGTTGGGCACACGATAGCCGTTCACGATGGCCGCAAGCATGTACCGGTGTATATCACCGAGTCCATGGTCGGCCATAAACTGGGTGAGTTCGCCGTCACCCGCACCTTCCGTGGTCACGCGGGTGATAAGAAAGGCAAGAGGTAATGGAAGCTAAAGCAAAGGCCCGTTACGTGCGGGTCTCCCCCAGAAAAGCGCGTACGGTCATCGACCTGATCCGCGGCAAGGACGTCATCCGCGCCCGCGAGATACTGCAATTCAACGAGCGGAACATCTCAGAGGTCATCGAGAAATGCCTCAACAGCGCCGTGGCTAACGCCGAGCGTGACGGGGTCAAGGCCGAGAACCTCTTTGTCAAGACCATCTTCGCGGATGAAGGCCCTACCATGAAGCGCTTCCGCCCCCGTGCCAAGGGCTCCGCTTCGCGTATCCGCAAGCGCACCAGCCACATCACCGTCATCGTTGCAACGCGAGAGGAGGCATAGCACATGGGTCAGAAAGTCTATCCCACCGGGTTCCGCCTGGGTATCACCGAGGAATGGCGCAGCCGTTGGTACGCCAACAAGGAATACGCCGTTATGCTCGAGAACGACCTCGCGCTGCGTAAATACCTCGAGAAACGCCTGGCCCGTGCCGCTGTCTCCAAGGTGGAGATCGAGCGCGCCGGCGATAAGATCAAGGTCATCATCACCACGGCCCGCCCGGGTATAGTCATAGGCAAGAAGGGCTCGGAGATCGACGAGTTGCGCAAGGACCTGGAGAAGATCGCCAACGGCCACATCAGCGTTGAAGTCATTGAGATCAAGCGTCCCGAGCTGGACGCCCTGCTCATTGCCCAGTCCGTAGCCGAGCAGCTTGAGGGCCGCGTGGCCTTCAGGCGCGCCATGCGCAAGGCCGTGCAGAACGCCCGCAAGAGCGGCGCCCAGGGCATCCGTATCCAGTGCGCTGGCCGTCTGGGCGGCGCCGAGATGAGCCGCCGCGAGTGGTACCGCGAGGGTCGCGTGCCCCTGCACACACTGCGCGCCAAGATCGACTACGGCTTTGCCACGGCAGCCACCACCATGGGCTCCATTGGCGTGAAGGTCTGGGTCTACCACGGCGAGAAGCTGCCCGGCCAACCCACGCCTGCTCCCGCACTTGAAGGTTCGTCCCGCCCGCAGCGCCCAAGGCGTGAGCGCGGCGAAGGGAGGAAATAACCATGCTTATCCCCAAACGCGTCAGGCACCGTAAGGTGCAGCGCGGCTCGATGAAAGGCCACGCCAAGGGTGGTACCGAGCTGAATTTCGGCACCTGGGGCATCCAGGCCCTGGAGCCTCACTGGATCACCAACCGCCAGATAGAGGCAGCCCGTATCGCCATGACCCGTCACATGAAGCGTGGCGGTCGCGTCTGGATCACCATATTCCCGGACAAGCCCATCACTAAGAAACCCGCCGAGACCCGCATGGGCTCAGGCAAGGGCAACCCCGAGGAATGGGTAGCCGTGGTCAAGCCCGGTCGCATCATGTTCGAGATTGCCGATGTGGACCATGAGGTCGCCATGGAGGCGCTGCGTCTGGCAATCCAGAAGCTGCCCATCAAGTGCAAGATAGTCTCCCGAGAAGTAGAGGGGGAAGTGAAATGAAAGCAAAAGAGATACGCGAACTCAGCAACGACGATCTGACGGTGAAGCTCAAGGAAGGGCGCGCCGAGCTGTTCAACCTGCGTTTCCAGATGGCCACAAGCCAGCTGGATAACACCGGTCGCATCAAGGTGGTCAAGAAGGACATCGCCCGTATCCTGACCGAGATCCGTGCTCGACAGGAAAACGTCATCATCGACGTTGCGAGCTGAGAGGATAAGTACCCATGGCTGAAGAAGTACAAGCACAGGAGCGCAACCACCGCAAGGTCCGTCAGGGCGTAGTGGTCTCCGCCTCCGCCGACAAGACCTGCGTTGTGGAGGTCAAGGAGCGCAAGCCGCATCCCATCTACGGCAAGATGATGACCCGCAGCAAGAAATACCACGCCCATGACGAGCTTAACGAGACAGGCGTGGGCGACACCGTAACCATCATGGAGACCCGCCCGATCTCTAAGCTCAAGAGATGGCGCCTCCTCAAGATCGTCGAGAAGGCGAAGTAGGAAAGGGAGGACGGCCATGATCCAGGCAGAAACCATGCTACACGTCGCCGACAACTCCGGGGCACGCAAGGTGCAGTGCATCAAGGTGCTCGGTGGTTCGAAGCGCCGCTACGCGGGTCTGGGCGATGTGATTGTCTGCGCCGTGAAAGAGGCGACACCCAACGGCAACGTCAAGAAGGGCGAAGTTGTGCGGTGCGTCATTGTGCGCGTGAAGAAGGAAGTGCGCCGCAAGGACGGCAGCTACATCAAGTTCGACCAGAACGCGGCCGTTGTCATAGACAGCCACGGCGCCCCGCGCGGTACCCGTATCTTTGGGCCGGTTGCCCGCGAGTTGCGTGACAAGCGGTATATGAAGATCGTCTCGTTGGCTCCAGAGACGTTGTAGTTAGTACCAAAAGAGAGGTAGACGCAAAAGATGACTAAGATGCGAATACATAAGGGCGATACAGTTCAAGTGATCAGCGGCAAGGACAAGGGCAAGACCAGCTCGGTCATGCGCGCGTTGCCGGAGTCGCGCAAGGTTGTGGTGGAGAAGGTGGGCGTGGTCAAGAAGGCGCAACGGCCGACACGCGACAACCCCTCCGGAGGCATCATGAGCATTGAGCGGCCGGTGCATGTGTCCACGGTGATGCTGGTGTGCCCCAAGTGCAACGAGGCGACGCGTGTGACTGTGCGCGTGAATGATAAGAAGAAGAAGGTCCGGGTTTGCAAGAAATGCGGGAAGGACATAGATTAATATGACCGCGAGACTCAAAGAGAAGTACAGGGCGGAGGTCGTACCGCTGCTTGAGGAGCAGTTGGGGATCGACAACGTCAACAAAGTGCCCACGTTGCAGAAGATCGTTGTCAACATGGGTGTTGGGTCGGCTGTGCAGGACAACAAGCAGCTGGATGCCGCCGTTAACGACCTGCGCATAATCACCGGGCAACAGCCTAAGATCTGCCGCGCCAAGAAGTCGATCGCGAGCTTCAAGCTGCGGACCGGCATGCCCATCGGCGCCAAGGTGACCCTGCGCGGCGAGCGCATGTGGGAGTTCCTCGACCGGCTTCTGAGCACGGCGATCCCGCGGGTGCGTGACTTCCGCGGCATCCCCACCACGAGCTTTGACGGGCGCGGGAACTACAGTTTTGGCGTGACCGAGCAGCTGATCTTCCCCGAGATCGACTATGACAAGGTTGATCGAGTGCGCGGCATGGATATTACGTTTGTTACTTCGACGGATTCTGACGCGGAAGCCCTGGCGCTTTTCAAAGCCCTCGGTTTCCCGTTTAAGCGAAACTAAAGGAAGTAGGAAGTTTTATGGCAAAGAAGTCGATGATCGCTAAAGGCAATCGAGCACCCAAGTTCTCGACCCGTCAGCACAACCGCTGCACTCGATGCGGCAGGCCTCGGGCGTACTACCGCCACTTTGGGCTGTGCAGGGTCTGTTTGCGGGAGCTTGCAAGCAGAGGCGAACTGCCCGGTATCCGCAAGGCGAGCTGGTAGGCCACAGGGCCACTGGCTACGCGGCTGGACTGACCGGGAAGGCCCTCCTGGCAGGCGCGGCCACCACGGGTGGCAGCGAACCGACAGGATGGTTCATCCGTAAGAATCATAGGAGGTAGACATGTCAATGACAGACCCCATCGCAGATATGCTCACGCGAGTGCGTAACGCGAATTCTGCGGGCAAGGAAACAGTAACGATGCCAACCAGCAAGAAGCTGGTCGAGATCGCGCGTATCCTCAAAGAAGAAGGCTACATAATCGAATACGACGTGGAGGACGGCAAGCCCGTGGGGCAGCTGACCATCCAGTTGAAATACGGTCCCAAGAAGCAGAAGACGCTTCGCGGCCTCAAGCGGATCTCCAAGCCTGGCCTGCGTGTCTACGCTGGCAAGGACGAGCTGCCGCGTGTTCTGGGAGGCCTGGGGACCGCCATCATATCCACATCCAAAGGCGTGATGGCCGACCGCGATGCTCGCAAGGCGGGCATAGGCGGCGAAGTCATCGCGTACATCTGGTAGAGCTGAAAGGGGTAGGCTATGTCTCGAATCGGCAAACAACCCATAGCGATACCGGCGGGTGTTGAGGTGACCATTGACGGTCTTATCGTCAAGGTAAAAGGCCCCAAGGGCGAGCTTGAGCAGGCTGTCTCCAACCGCGTCACCCTGACGCAGGAGCCAGGTCAGCTGCTGGTGGGGCGCGTGGACGACAGTGCGCAGGCGCGCTCTGACCACGGGCTGTACCGTACGCTTATCAACAACATGGTGGTGGGTGTGAGTGTGGGCTTTGTCAAGGGCCTTGAGATTGTGGGCGTGGGGTACCGCGCGGCCCTCAAGGAAGGTGGCATCGAGCTGCAGCTGGGGTATTCGCACCCCGTCTTTGTGAAGGCTGAGGACGGCATCAGTTTTGAGGTGCCGCAACCCACGGCCATCAAGGTCTTGGGCATTGACAAGCAGAAGGTCGGACAGGTCGCGGCGGACATCCGCAAGTGGCGCAAGCCCGAGCCCTACAAGGGCAAGGGTATCCGCTATGAGGGCGAGAAGGTCCGCAGGAAACTCGGCAAGGCAGCCGGCGCGTAAAGGGAGATAGGAAGATGGACAAACTCAAGGAAAAAGCGGCAAAGCTCCAGCGCAGGCAGCGACGAATCCGCGGCAAGATCAGCGGAACAGCTGAGATCCCGCGCCTGCGGGTGACGCGCTCCAACGGCAATATCTACGCGCAGGTCATCGATGACGTGGCGCGGCGAACCCTGGTCTCGGCCTCATCGCTGGACCCGGAGTTCAAGAAGCAGGATAAGAACGGCGCGAATGTAGCCGGCGCCCAGGCTGTGGGTGAGCTGGTAGGCAAGCGTGCGCTGAAGGCCAAGATCGACACCGTGGTCTTTGACCGCGGCGGCTATATCTACCACGGCAGGGTCAAGGCCCTGGCAGACGGCGCCCGCGAGGCCGGGCTGAAATTCTAGGAAGGTTGGTCAGATGGCAAGAGTAAAGGCACCCGTAGCCGAGCTGCAGGAGAAGGTCGTCTATATCAATCGCGTGTCCAAGGTTGTCAAGGGCGGGCGTCGCTTCGCGCTGACCGCTCTGGTGGTTGTGGGCGACGGAGAAGGCAGGGTTGGCGTTGGCATGGGCAAGAGCGCAGAAGTCCCCATCGCCATCAAGAAGGGTGTGGAGGACGCCAAGAAGAACCTCTTCACCGTGCCGCTGACGCCCGAGGGCACACTGCCCCACGAGGTGATGGGCCATTACGGCGCTGGCAAGGTGCTTTTGAAGCCCGCAACCCCCGGTACCGGTGTCATCGCCGGCGGGCCCGTGCGTGCGCTGATGGAGCTTGCGGGTGTGAAGAACGTGCTGTCCAAGTCGCTTGGCACCAACAACGCCATGAACATAGTCAAGGCGGCAGCTGAGGGACTCAAGCAGCTGTCCAGCCCCCAGGAGGTCGCGCAGCGCCGCGGCACCACCGTAGCGAAGATCTACGGCTGGAAGGAGAAATAAGAGATGGCAGAGAAAGCAGCGGCTGTTAAGGCTGAGGCGCCGGCAAAGACCGAGAAGACTGATGCGCCGGTCAAGGCTGAGAGCAAGCCTGAGGTGAAGAAGACCCTCAGGGTCACGCAGGTCAAGTCCACCATTACCTGTCCTGCCGACCAGGTCAGGACCATCAGGGCCCTGGGCCTGGGCAAGATCAACCGTACGGTTGAGCAGGTGGATAATCCGGCAGTGCGTGGTATGATTTTCAAGGTAAAGCACCTGGTGAAGGTCGAGGAGATATAAATGCAGCTACATGATTTGGCTCCGGCTCCCGGATCCACCAAGAACCGTAAGCGTAAGGGACGCGGACATGGCTCCGGCCTGGGCAAAACCGCCGGTCGTGGTTATAACGGCCAGAAGTCCCGTGCGGGCGGCGCAAAGAGCAACGGCTTTGAAGGCGGTCAGACGCCACTGGCCCGCAGGCTCCCCAAGCTGCCGGGCTTTAAGAACATCAACCGTGTCGAATACGTGCCCGTCAATGTGGGGCGGATCGATGCGTTGTACAATGATGGCGATGTGGTTGATGGCCAGTCGCTGGCAGACAAGGGCGTGATTAAACGCGCCGATATGTTTGTCAAAGTACTGGGTGACGGTGAGCTCACCAAGAAGCTCACCGTGAAGGTCGACAAGGTTTCCGGCACTGCCGCTACCAAGATAGAGGCTGCCGGCGGAAGGGTGGAGGCACCTTGTTAAGCGCAATCCTCAATGCGTTTCGGGTTCCGGATCTAAGAAAGAAGATCTTCTTCACACTGGCTATTATCGCGCTGTACCGTCTGGGCTCCTTTGTACCTGTGCCCGGTATTCCGGCCAATGCACTGGTCAACGCGTTCCAGGCAACATCAGACAATGCCGCGATGGTCTTCTTGAACCTGTTCTCCGGTAACGCGCTCTCCAAGTTCTCGGTGCTGTCTTTGGGTATCATGCCCTACATCACCGCGTCCATCATCATGCAGTTGATGCAGGGTGTCATCCCTGCCCTGCAACGTTGGTCCCGTCAGGGTGAGTCCGGTCAGAAGAAGATAACGCAGATCACGCGTTATGTGACCTTGGGCCTGGGCCTCATCAATGCCATCGGCTATCTGCTGCTCTTCCAGAGCCAGCAGTACGGCGTTGTCCTGACCTCAGAGCTGCCTAGGATGTTCACCAGCGTGGTCATTGTGTTCACTCTGGTGGCAGGTGTTGCGCTCATCATGTGGATGGGCGAGCTCATCACCCAGCGGGGTATAGGCAACGGCATGTCGCTCATCATCTTCGCGAACATCGTCGCCGGCTTCCCCAGCGCCATCTGGCAGTCCTCGCAGACCCAGAGCATCGCCATGACCGCACTCATCATCATCGTGGTGTTGGCGGTCATCCCCGGCATTGTGCTTATCGAGCGCGCGCAGCGCCGTATCCCCATCAACTATGCCAAGCGCATCCAGGGCCGTCGCGTCATGGGTGGCACCTCCACCTATATCCCGCTCAAGGTCAACGGCGCCGGCGTCATCCCCATCATCTTCGCGAGCGCCCTGTTGTACTTCCCAGCTCAGCTGGCTGCTTTCTTCGCTGTCGATTGGTTGACTAACCTCTCCAATGCTCTGTCCAGCGGCAGCTGGATCAACTGGTTGCTGAATGCTGTGCTTATCGTCTTCTTCTGCTTCTTCTACACCTCCATGGTGTTCAATCCTGACGACACTGCCGACAACCTGCGAAAACAGGGTGGGTTCATCCCTGGTGTGCGCCCAGGCACCAACACGGTGCAGTACATCAAGAATGTGCTCAACCGCATCACGTTGCCCGGCGGCGTCTACATCGCCTGCATCGCGGTAATCCCGAGCATCCTGTTTACTGTGACGGGCGACGCGTTGATCACCGCTTTTGGCGGTACGTCCATCCTCATCATGGTGGGCGTTGCGCTGGATACCATGAGCAAGCTGGAGAGCCAGCTGAAGATGCACCACTATGAAGGCTTCTTCAAATAGCACGAGAAACACCGAGTGAGCTCGTTCGATAAGAGCAGTAGGGGACGACTTGGAAGAGTCGTCCCCTTTTTCTTAGTTTGTCTACTTGAGCACGTTTCCCAAGTTAAAATGCCACATAGAGTGGCATAAATTGCAGGTGATAATTCCTAAAAAATCCTATACTTCTTCTGATTTCGTAAATGATATCGTTCTTGTCTCGTATATAATTAGCTACTATGAAGGGCGTTATGAAAGGGGAGATTGAAAAATGAACAAACCGATTACGATGAGTGAATCCATAAGGAAGAAGCTGCTTGTTTTTGTGGCGCTTGTCTTCGCTCTGTCACTTTTCCCGGGGTTCACGCTTGTGGCAAACGCGGATGAGGTCGACGATCCAGCCATCGTTACTACAGACACTGATGCCACTGAGTCAGATTCAGAAGACGCAGTAGAACCCCTTGACGAGGGTGAACCCACAGGCGCAGACCCAGATGCCGCGCTGGCTCCTCTGGCTACTGGCAGCCCCATCCTGTACACCCCTCTTGCTGGAGTAGCGCCTAGCCCAAAGGTCCCCTTTGCTACCTATACCCTGGATGCAGATGAGACAAAGAACTGGCAGGTCCCCCTGACCAACTACCCACTGCCAGAGAAGATGGACATCATGTATGTTGTGGACACAACGGGCTCCATGAGCGGTAGAAGGACCATAGCGGCAAACACGGTCTCTGGGTTCACCAGTGACCTTGTATCTGCAGGAGCGACCGATATCTACTTTGGGACAGCGTTCTTTGGGGATCTCGATTATGACGATCCCTGGTTTGGTATTACACTCCCCCTGGGTAACCATGACCCCGCAACTGTAAGCACAGCCCTGTCAAGCCTGACTCCAACAGGCGGCGGAGACTTACCTGAAGATTCGGTCATGGCCTACATGTGTACCGTTGATGAGACCCCCTGGAGAGCAGATGCCCTCCATGTGGTAGTACTCATCACAGATGCGCCCTCTAAATACCGCCTGACTTTCGATGTAGATGGCTACCCAGTCACCCTGGATGGCGCGCTGGACATCACAAACGACTACAATATCCAGCTTGTCATCACCAGCTACTGGGGTACTCCCCTTAATGACCTGGCCACCAAGCTGGGCGTGCCGGAATACACATGGAGCAACCAGACTGAGCTCTCAGATGCGCTTGTTACTGCAATCATAGTGCCCTCGGCAACAGCGCCGGATTATCTCTGTGAAGCAAAGGTGGAATCCATCACCTATGAAAGCGACGGAGCGTTATCCACCGATATCGACATGAGCATCTCACCGGCAAGCTTTGTGCTCTCGGGCGGCGATACAAAGGACTTCGACCTGACCGCCCTGGCCACAGATTCTCCAGCGCGCTTCAACGACAGGACAATCGTGGAGATCGGCTACTACATAGACGGTGTCAGGGTTACAAGTGCAACCCAGTTCCTCTACTTCACTGCTGAGCCTCCGCTTACCACCATCCCCGCCACAGGAGATACTGGCACCATATTCCTCCTGGTCGCGCTGCAGATGTTGCTTCTCGGCCTGGTCTCCCTCGCTGTCTGGAAGGGACATCAGGTAAGAAAGACATCGTAAACGGGATCCAGGGAACACATAATCAAGGTTCGACAGGCGTCTGTTTAACAGGCGCCTGTCTGGTTTTTCCGTCCAACTATTCAGAACCGATTGGCGGTATACTATTTGGACACTACGACAAAAAGGAGGATGCTGTGAACATCGTCTTATTGGGAGCTCCAGGAGCTGGCAAGGGAACACAGGCGGCGAAGCTCGTCGCCGAGTACGACATCGCTCATATCTCAACAGGGGATATACTCAGGGCAGCCGTCAGCGCCGGCACGCCGCTGGGCCTGGAGGCCAAATCCTATATGGATAAAGGCGAACTGGTTCCGGACTCCGTGGTAATCGGCCTGGTGAAGGAGCGCCTGCAGGAGGAGGATACCGACAAGGGCTTCATCCTGGACGGCTTCCCCCGCACCACCACACAGGCAGTCGCGCTTGCCAGCGAGCTCACTGCGCTGGGCCGCGACATCGATGCCGCCATCGCCGTCAATGTCGATGCAGAGGTGATAGTCAAGCGCCTGACATCCCGTCGTCTCTGCCGCGCCTGCGGTTACATCGGCTCCGAGGCAGATGCTGCCTGCCCGCAGTGTGGTGGCGAGATGTACCAGCGTGATGACGATAAACCTGAGACTGTGCGCAACCGCCTCAACGTCTACGAGCAGTCAACTGCGCCGCTCATCGATTACTACCGCGGCAGCGACCTGCTGATGGAAATCGACGGCGATCGCCCGGTTGAGGTGGTCTTTGCCGACATCAAGGGCAAGCTTGCCTAGCCACCTCGGGCTTGACCCGGGGCCTACCCCAGCGGCTGCAGCACGATTGCGGTTGTCGTCCATGCACCCAACAGGTTTGTAGGCTCAAATGATCAAACTCAAGACTGCAGAGCAGATCGAGGCCATGCGGGAAGCCGGTCGCGTAAGCGCCAAGGCGCTGCGCAAGACCGGCGAGCTGGTGCGCCCCGGCATCTCCACACTTGAGCTTGATCGCTTCGCTGAGAACCTCATCCGCATGGAGGGCGGTATCCCCGCCTTCCTTGGTTACGGAGGCTTCAAAGGTTCGATCTGCTCGTCGCTGAATGACCAGATAGTGCACGGTATACCCTCCCGCGAGGTCATCCTGCGCGAGGGCGACATCATCTCCATTGATGTAGGCGCCATTATTGGTGGCTGGGTGGGGGATAATGCCGCCACCTTTGCCGTGGGGGAGATCGACCCAAAGACGCGTCGCCTGCTTGAGGTCACGGAGCAGTGCATGTGGGATGCAATCGATGCGGCACGCAGTTGCAACAGGCTGGGCGACATCGGTCACGCGGTGCAGAGCCGGGCAGAAGGCGCAGGGTTCTCTGTGGTGCGCGAGTACGTGGGACACGGCATCGGGCGCTCCATGCATGAGCCGCCCAACGTCCCCAACTATGGCCACAAGGGACAGGGCCTCAAATTGAAGAGTGGCATGGTCCTAGCCATTGAACCTATGATCAACCTGGGTACCCACAGGACCCGCGGTCCCTTTGAGGACCACTGGACGGTCTTCACCGAGGACGGCTCTCCCTCCGCGCATTTTGAGAAGACCGTAGCTATCACCGACGACGCCCCGATAATCCTCACCGCTGAATAAAGCGCCGGCAATGAACCATAGGATAATACCAAGGACACAGCAAAAATCTTAAGAGTATTCTGACAGTCCCTTTTCTACCTGGTCATCTCTGTTATTGGCCCTGGCTTTTTGCAGTTTTGGCAACCTCTTCTGCAAAATACACCCGATGTCCTGGATTGAGCAGTGGTGTGCCTGTGTTCAAGAAAACGCTACCACCGACTTCATGAAAGGGTTGGCACTCCTGTGTGTCGGAGTCCTCAAGGAGAGTGCACTATGAGGTTTCTCGCAGGCCTTGTTATCGCAGTTCTATTTACGGCTATCCTACATGTACCACTACGTAAAGCGCCGTGGGTGTTCTATGTCCTGGCGCTTCTGCTTGATGTCTTGCTTATTGCCGGTAACTATGTGAGCTTTCCCCCTTGGTTCCGCGAGTACTTTCTATTCTTGTTCCAGAGCAATACCTTGGCGATGGGTTTTTTCACCATTGTGATGTTCACCGGAGTAATGAGCAATCACTCAGCTCTCAAAAAGACGCTGCTCTCAATTCGTGCTGAAATCTCAATAATCGCCTCAATCCTCTGCATCGGACATATTGTGAAGTATGGAGAGTCATATTTTGGGAAAGCGCTGAGCAGTATCTCTTCAATGCCGTCTTTACGTCTAGCTGCAACTTTGATTGCCCTCATTCTTGTGCTCATGCTCATTCCGCTTGCTATAACCTCGATTAAACTGGTAAGAAAACGAATGAAGCCGAAGAGCTGGAGTAATCTGCAGCGGCTTGCTTATCCGTTTTATGGCCTCATCTTCATTCATATCTATTTCTTCCTTCTGCAACCAGCACGTGCTGGGAGTCAAGACGCAGTTATCGCTCTCACTATCTATTCTATCTTTGGTCTTGCCTATCTACTTCTTCGCATAGGCCGTTACCTGCATTCACAAAAGGCGCTACCTGTCCTCGCGAAAACCGTTGATTCCAAATAGGATTGTAAAACGCTCCAACAAAGGGGACGGAGCGTTTGATGTGACAACAGGGACCGTCCCCTTTG
>Ga0082212_10003881_pt1 | contig 21016 bp, 17 predicted proteins | sample TergutNt197P3_FD_71548 | JGI IMG/M metagenome (GOLD analysis project Ga0082212, IMG submission 71548) | Neocapritermes taracua P3 segment gut microbial communities from Petit-Saut dam, French Guiana - Nt197 P3 | ecosystem: Host-associated > Arthropoda: Insects > Digestive system > Gut ... | reverse complement strand
GCAAAAGGACGGTAAACTCCTCCCCGCCCCAGCGGAACACCAGGTCGGACGCGCGGCTCAAAGACGCCGATATAGCGCCTGCGGTCAACTGCAGGACCGTATCTCCCATTTGGTGCCCGTATGTGTCATTGAACCTCTTGAAATGGTCTATATCGATCATCAGTATACTTAAGCTTTCCTGCTGGCGGGTCGCCTGAGACCACAAAACACCTATATGAAAATCAAAGCTTCGCCTGTTCATAACACCCGTAAGCTGATCGATGAGGCTCTGCTGCTCGATCATGCGCATTTGCTCCACTATCAGGCGGTGCGTCTTTATTCTGGCGAGCACAACGGTTTCTTTAAACGGCTTGGTGATATAGTCCACCGCGCCCAGAAGAAGGCCCTTCTCCTCATTATCCGCGTCTTCCAGACCCGTAATAATGATCACAGGGATATGCTTTGTCTCGATCGAGTCTTTGAGTCTCACAAGTACGTCAAACCCGCTCATCCCGGGCATGATAATGTCCAGCAGAATAAGGTCCGGCCTGAAGTCCAATACCTTTTCAAGCCCCTCCGGCCCTGAGTTGGCAACTTCAATGACATACGGGGTATTCGACGCCCCGGCGGCAGAAGCCGCTTCAGAGGTAAGTATGTTTCGAAGTACAGCCTGGTTGAGCAGCGAGTCGTCGACAACCAATACCTTAAACCCTAAACTCTCCATTTCTATCAACAGTTCCTCACTATTATATCGGATTCCATTATCAGAATTCCATTATTATGTATATACCATACTATATTGAATTATTCAAGCCCTGTAGCGCATCTGACAGCCGGTGAATAATGAGAAAAAAATATTCATATCGTTGTTATGTAAACCGGTCCCTTTGTTTTACGAAACGTAATAACTCCGCTCGCGGGCTCTGGCATATATTGGCAATATCCCCGCTGTCCCTTGTTATTACTGAACATTTTGGATGTGGAAAAACCTGTGCAAAGTGTTAATAACTTTTTGTACTTGCCGTGCCGCGTTCCTACTTATGTAAACCACCGGGTCATCCGGCGCGCAGGATTGCTTGCCGAAATTTTGTAAAATTTGCGTAAATTCTGTGTAATAATATGACATATTTGACAGAATTTTCTCCGTCTATGCATAGTCAGTTATGAATATTCATCTACATTATTCACCGTCCGGTCACACATATACTATCTGTAATAATAATTGCGGTTTTTGTGTGGCGCCGTACCAACAGCCTCTGTTTTTGCCGGATTTGTTTCAAGTTTTATTTGCGGTTTTGGTTATCTTATGATACAATCGCTTTCGAAATTGAGGAAGCTATAGGGGGGATAGGGGCTCATGGACTACTCAAACGTTAACGCAACGCTTTGGGAAATAATCATCCAAATGGGAATAATAGCGATCGTACTTTTGCTGTCGACCATTTTGCGCAGAAAAGTACGGTTTATCAGAAACTCTCTTTTACCGACGGCTGTCCTGGGCGGGTTCATCCTGTTCATCGCGCGCGCTGTCGGATTCAATCTGAGCAGCGAGTTTTTGGAGATACTGGTGTATCACGGCATAGCGCTCGGCTTCATCGCCATGTCGCTTCGGATACCGGACAGATCCGAAGCGAATAAAGGCAGCATGACCGGCGCAAAGACCGGAGCAATGATCATCGGGTCGTACCTGATCCAGGCGATTATCGCCCTCATTATATCCATCGGCCTGGCATACACGATCAAACCGGATATGTTCAAAGCCGCCGGCATACTCCTCCCGATGGGGTTCGGCCAGGGCCCCGGCCAGGCCAACAACATCGGGTCTATGTACGAAATGGAAGGTTTCATCAAAGGACGCAACTACGGGCTCTCGCTTGCCGCCTCGGGCTATCTGGTAGCGTGTATCGTCGGCGTCACGGTGATCAATTACCTGTCAAAAAAAGGAAAAGTCAAAAAACTGGACTTCGAGGAAGTTTCCGGCTCAGTGACGGTCGACACATTTCAGGATGAAAATGAGATACCGATATCCGAATCCGTGGACAGGTTCTCGATACAGATGGCGCTTGTCCTTATCGTATATCTTGCCACCTATCTGCTTACATGGGGCGTCACGTCGTTCCTCGATACCTATTTGCCCGGCGTCGGCGCCACAATAAATACCCTGTTATGGGGGTTCAACTTCATCATCGGCTCGGCGCTGGCAATGCTCACGAGAGGTTTGTTTAAAAAACTGCGAAAATCAAAAGTCATGACAAGGCAGTATCAGAACAACTATCTGCTCAACCGTATATCCGGTTTCTTCTTTGACATAATGATAATCGCCGGCATTGCCGCGATCGATATCCTCGACCTCAGGGGCCTGTGGCTGCCGTTCATACTTATGGTCGTCGCAGGCGCCGCCGTTACCTGGTTCTATCTGCGATGGGTCTGCAAAAAAGTATATAGAGGGTTCTACTACGAGGGGCTGCTCGGCATGTTCGGCATGATGACCGGGACGATAAGTTCAGGGGTCATGCTGATACGCGAAATCGATCCCGAGTACAAAACGCCCGCCGCAAACCAGCTCGTCATCGGTTCCAGCTTCGCTATCGTTCTCGGGATCCCGATGCTGGTGTTCATCGCCCTGGCGATCCGTTCGGAGACGATGACTTTCGTCACATTAGGGCTTTGTATCATATATTTCGCGCTGATGATGCTGATAGTTTTCAAGCTGAAATCAAAAAAAGGCCCGGAAGAGAAAGAGCCGCAGACGACCGATAAGGAATGACCCGTTGACATTACGGTATTAGAGGAGAGAAACTATGTCAGGTCACTCAAAATGGCATAATATTCAAAGGACAAAAGGCGCTCAGGACGCGAAAAGGGCAAAGGTCTTCACAAAAATAGCACGCGAAATGATCGTTGCCGTCAGAGAAGGCGGAAACGGCGACCCCGCCAACAACTCGAGGCTGGCTGCCGTCGTCGCTAAAGCGAAAGCCGCCAACATGCCCAATGATAACATAAAAAGGACGATAGACAAGGCTCTCGGTTCCGCCGGCGGCGACAATTTTGAGCGCGTCACGTATGAGGGCTATGGCCCGTCGGGCGTCGCGGTCATTGTTGAAGCCATGACCGACAATCGCAACAGGATCGCGGCGGAGATACGGCACAACTTCGACAAGTACGGCGGCAATATGGGGACTTCGGGTTGCGTTTCCTGGTCGTTTGACCGCAAGGGCGTTATCATTATCGACAATGAAGACGGCTCTCTTGAAGAGGACAGGGTTCTGACCGACGCTCTGGAAGCCGGCGCCGATGATATCGAGTCGGACGACGGCGTGTTTGAGATTTATACGGCGCCCGACGATTTTGCCGGCGTCAACGACGCCCTCGAGGGCGCCGGATACAGGTTCCTGTCAGCGCAAATCGAAATGACGCCTCAAAACTATATCAGCCTGACCGATCCCGATGATATCAAAAATATGGAAAAGATGCTTGACCTGATGGAGGACAACGACGACGTACAGAACGTCTGGCACAACGCGGTGTTCTGAAACGAATGAAGAATTCCTAATTCCCCGACAAGACCCTGAATATCTCCCTGTACTTCAGCGCGCTTCGCGGGGCGGCCGTTTGCACTTCATAGGTCGTCCCGTTTTTCAACCCGAAGATCAGCGTCATCTGACTGACGACTTCAAACTGGGCGATCTCCGACATTTCGAATGTCAGGCCCGCGCACTGAAATGTGTCGCGGCTTATTTGCATCTTCCCCTCGCCGAGTTGTCTCTTGTCAAGCGCCGTACGCACCTCAAACAGCCGCTGGTTTTCATCTGCGCATATTGGCTCGCTTCCCGCGCTTTCTATGATCTCACCGAGCTGCCCGACCTGCCACTCGTCCCACTGCGTTATCGTGGTAAATGGCAGCGACTCCCCGTCAAGAAATCCTGTTTCAGTATAAACCGCATCCAGCCCGCATCCGCAGAAAAAGCGTTCCCCTTTGGACTTTATAGTCCCTATTTTTTTGCATCCCGGGCAAAGATACAATGCGGTTTCTATGTTTTCGGCAGGATTTTTGCCGACAAAACGGTCGCCCCGCTCTGATTGCCGTTCATACGCGTCCTCATATATATCCCGTTCGATCAGCGCAAGTACCTGTTCAGTCGTTTGGCTTTTTAGTTCATCCGCTGAATACACGCCTGCCACGCTGCCCGACATTTTCCCCTTGTGTTTACCCGACGCCCAGCGCGGCGTCGTAAAGTATCCCCCCACGAGCCGGAACGTTATCAGATCGGCGCCGCTCGATTTCACAAGTTTTGCGGTCGAAACGGAAACGGGGCCGGTCAACCCGTTGAATGAGCGGTTGCCCTCCGCAAAAAGGCAGACGTTCGCCCCGGCCCTGAGTCTGCGTATCATCTCTTTTACGGCGAAAAGGTCTGTCCGCGCCTTGTTTATCGGAACGGGATCGAACGTAAACTTCAGTAGTTTAGACGCCAGCCCTCCCCTGACCGCATGTTCGCTCGTAACGAAATACATATGCCGGGAAAAACTCAGCGCGACCAGCGCCGGGTCCAGATCGGCGTTGTGGTTGGCTATTATCAGGGACGGTTTTTCAGGCCCCTTTCGTTTTTCGCAGCTATACCCCATCATTCGCTTGACAACAGGGCCCGCCACGGGCCGCAGCGCGGCGAAAATAAACTTATGCCATAAATAACGCTTCATCTGCCCTCCCTGCTCCTAACTCCTGCGCGCCGTTACGGCGCGTTACTCCTAACTCCTGCGCGCCGTTACGGCGCGTTACTCCTAACTCCTGCGCGCCGTTACGGCGCGTCACTCCTAACTCCTGATATTCCTGCATTCCAGATAATATCGCTTGTCACGCGCGCTGCCGACCGAGAAACTCTTTTTTGGGAACACGCCGCCTGCCGCCACCGTTCTGAACAGTTCTGATTTATCCATAGCGGGGAGGATCAGCCCTGCGCAGCGTTCCTGCCGGGACAGCCTGACGACAGCTTCGGCGTCATGGATATAATCGACGCGGCAGGCAGAGCGCGCGGCATGTTTGTCCAGAAACTCCTGAATGTGCCCCAGCACATCTCCGATACAGTTTGCCGCAACGCGAACAGTGCCGCTGCTGCCGCGCGAGATCCATTGCACCTCATAATCGTCCCCGCGCGGTACGGCGTTTTCAAACGCGCTCACGAATTCCGTGGGGTCGACGTCAAAAACAACGCGGTGTATCGCTTCAAAGCTTATGGCGTCGTCGTACACATTATTTACCTCGACCAGAGCGCGCCGCGCCGGATGGGTCTCCATGTCTTTATCGCTCAGTCCCTGCTTAAGTTCGTCCCAATATACTTTTGCGGCAGCCAGAGAGTGATTGCCGTCTCCGACTACCATCAGCACATGAGCATTGCCGCCGGGAGGGCTTCGTCCGCCGGCGTCAGCCTGCGTGCGGCCGGCGACGTACCCGCCACCCGTGCCCGGGTTCACAAGCGTTGACGTCGCGGCTTGTTTGCGCGGCGTATACAGAATCCGCATCGCCTCCACGACCGCTGCCGCGTCGCCGCCGGAGACACGCCTCCCTTTTATGTGCCCGCCGCCTTCCATCAGGTCAAAATCATATAAAAGCGGCAGCCTGTCAGCCTTTTCCGACAGCGGCTCGATCACAGTCAGGGCGTTGTCGTCAATAAACGTGATTATGTGCGGCAGTTCAAGACCTGCGGCGCGGCGTATACGGATACGCGCGGGCAGACGTTCCAGCACCGTGCCTTCGCTGGCAAGCACAGCGGCGTCCGTGCTGGAAAAGTCGTATTCCTCAAGGTCGACGGCGCCAACGATCCCGCGGCGTATCCGCCCGTCCGCCAGCGTCCGCTCGACATAGATGAATGAGTTTTCTACAATTCGCAGCAGCCCGCTCTCCAAATAATCGTCCGCGGCAGCGCTGATATCTTTGATTTTCTTTTCTTCACCGGTTTCGTCAAGATATGCTTCCGGGATGATCATATCAAGCGTCGACGGCGCCCCGTCCACATTCTCCCGGACCCGGGCCCAGTATTCCTTTTCAGACGAAAACTGATCGCAGGCGATGACGCTCCATTTCTCCAACGGGACGCCCCCGGGGATCAAAATATCAGCAGGCGTAAAAATATCTCTTATCACTCCGGCGTCCTTTCCGCGTTTCACATGCGCAAGGTTCCGTACAGGCCCCCGCATTCTGCATTCCGTATTCTATAATTATGTGTTCTATATCATATATTCCGTAAACGTCTTTTTCAGCACCCTTATATATTCAGGCGTGGTCCCGCAGCAACCACCGACTATTTTTGCACCGATACCGATAAACCGCACCATCTGCCGCGCGAAGTCTTCCGGGCCGATATCGTAAAGGCCGGTACGCGAGTCCGGCAGGCCCGCGTTTGGTTTGACTATGAGCGGCAGGTCCGCCGTTGCGGCTATACGCTCCGCCGTGTCATACATCTCTTCCGGCGCGAGCGAGCAGTTCAGCCCGACGGCGTCGGCGCCCAGCCGCACTGCTGACCTGGCAAAGTCTTCGGGCTTGCAGCCATGGTATGTGCGCCCGGTCTTGTCAAACGTCATCGTCGCCAAAACAGGGAGTGCCGTGTTGTCTTTCACCGCGCTTATCGCCGCTTCTATTTCGGTCAGATCGCTCATTGTCTCCAAAGCGGCAAAGTCGGCTCCGGCCTTTTCCCCGAGCAAAGCCTGCTCTTTGAAGAGTTCGTACGCGCTGTCGTACGACAGATCCCCCGACGGTTCAAGCATTTCGCCCAGCGGGCCGATGTCGAGCGCCACTTTTGCCCTGCCGCGGCTCGCCTTCTTCGCCAGCGACACGGCGGCGGATATGACGTCTCCCGGCGAATACCCGGTCCCGCGCAGCGCTTTTGCGTTTGCCCCAAACGTGTTGGTGCAGATGATATCGCTGCCCGCGTCAACATACATGCGATGTATGCTTTCAACAGCGTCCGGCGCCGTCATATTCATTATGTCCGGCCTCTGTCCGGGTTTCAGGCCGCTTTTTTGCAGCATAGTGCCTATCGCGCCGTCATAAAACACAAAACCGCCGCTTGAGCCAAATAACATAACCCGCGCTCCTTTTTATATTGAAATATTTCCGGTTCTATGATATCATGCGGGGGTGTCCGCCTAATGCGCCGCTTGCAGCGCAATGCGGACGGATTGGAGAATAATGGAAAAATTCATTATTACTATAAGCCGTGAGTACGGAAGCGGCGGCAGGCATATCGGCGACTTGCTGGCAAGCGATCTCGGCGTTCCTTTCTATGACAGGGACATCATTCAGATGGCCTCTGAGAAAAGCGGATTATCAGCCGGGTTCATTGAAAAAAGCGACGAGAGTATACCGAGTACGTTTTTGCACAACCTGAAATACTCCGGCTATACCAGTACTGATATAGTTTCATTTTATGACACGCCTGTCACAGACAAAGTGTTTCTTGCGCAGTCAGCCGTTATAAGGGAGGTCGCTTCGCAGGGCAATTGCGTGATCGCCGGACGCTGCGCGGGTTACATCCTGCGCGACGAGCCGGACCTGGTCACCGTCTTTATCAGAGCCAGGATCGAAGACAGGGTCGGCTACGCTGTCAAGCACTATGATCTGTCCCCGGAAAACGCTCTCGACAGGATAAAAAAAATCGATAAAAGCCGTATGAACTACTATAAATATTACACAAACCGCACATGGGGCAGCACGGACAACTTTGACCTCGTAATCAACACGACGTTCACAGGTATTGAGGGCGCCGTTAACGTAATCAAGGCGATGCTGAACGAAAAGAGGTAGAATGAAAAGAGTTTTATCGTGCGTTTTCGCAGCAGCGCTGCTTATTGCGCTCCCGCTAAACTCGCTTCCGGCGCTGGGCAGTTTCAGTAATTTCGCTTACTCGGATGATTACAGCAACGGCCGGTTTGAGGATGTGACCGGGACGGAATGGTTTGCACAGTACGTCTCCGACGCTTGCAACTACGGCTTTTTTCAGGGAAAAAGCGCTGCTGTGTTCGATCCCGGCGGGCTTCTCACCCTCGGCGAAGCCGTAACGCTTGCCGCCCGCCTGATGAGTATTTATCAGACCGGACAGGCTGTTTTTCCCGAGTCCTCGCCGTTTTATGAAGTTTACGCCGAATACTCCATGGAGAACGGGATCATAAGCAGCCACGGCGACTACACGGCGGCCGTAACAAGAGCGCGGTTCGCGGAACTGATCTATCTCGCGCTTCCGTCAAGCGCTTTCCCGGAGATAAACTCAGTCGCAGACTATGCCGTTTGCGACGTCATTCCGGGCGACGGCTTCGGCGCTGCCGTGTATGCGCTCTACAGAGCGGGCGTGCTTGCCGGTTCCGACCGGTTCGGTACTTTTTTCCCGGATTCAAATATCACGCGGGCTGAAGCCTGCGCCGCTTTAGTGCGTCTGGCGGATCCCGCGGCCCGTCTAAAAACTGTACTGCCGGCCCATATCCCCGCCGAGGTGATTTTTCAGCGCAGTTCCGACGCGGTATTCCTGATCGAAACATTCGACGAAGACGGCGACTCTATCAGGACAGGCAGCGGTTTTTTTATCTCTGGAACCGGCCTGGCCGTCACAAACCTTCACGTCATCGAAAACGCCGCAAGCGCAACCGTCACCGTATCAGGCGGAGACGTTTTTCCGGTACGCGGCGTACAGGCTGTCAGCGAAGAGCATAACCTGACACTGCTCTGCGTCGATCCGGACGGCGGCGGGTGGAATTATCTTCGTCTGGCCGATTCCGACCTTATCGAGGCCGGAAACACCGTGTATGCGCTCGGAAGTCCGCTTGGGCTTATCAACACGTTCACGGAAGGGATAATATCAAACAAGAGCCGTGAAGTTGACGAAAACATCTTCATACAGTTCTCCGCGCCGATATCTTTCGGCAGCGGTGGCAGTGCGCTGCTGAATACGCTCGGTCAGGTCGTAGGTGTAACGTCCAGTTCTTTTTCATACGGGCAGAACCTGAATCTCGCGGTACCCGTCAATTACGTAAAGGAAATGACGCCCGGAGAGTGTATCCCCCTTGAAGACCTGCTTCCGTAGAGGCCCGGTCTGTCAGCCGCCGCAGGCGGCATAAGAAGCCCCCGGCGGCGCCTGAACCCGCTGACCACTGACCGCTTGCCGCTGTCAGCGCAAAGCGGACTCGTATGTCTCTTTCGGCTGGACTCCGATAAAACGCTTCAGTTCGACGCCGTCGCCGAACAGTATCACGGTCGGGATACTCATGATATTATAGCGCGCCGCAATGTCATTGTTGCTGTCGACGTCGACCTTTGCTACGGTCACGCTGCCCTCATTTTCCGACGCCAGCTCTTCTATGACGGGCGCGATCATTTTACACGGCATACACCAGCCTGCCCAAAAATCAACAAGCACCTTTCCGTTCCCGATAGTCTCATCGAAATTCTCCGCGTTCAAATGTAGAATACTCATAACTCCCAACTCCTAACTCTCAACTCCTAACTCCTAACTCCTAACTCCTAACTCCTAACTCCTAACTCCTAGCTCCTAGCTCCTAACTCCTAACTCCTAACTCCTAGCTCCTAACTCCTAACTCCTAACTCCTTGATATACTCGTCGGCCGCCAGCGCGGCGATTTGTCCCTGGCCGACAGCCTTCGCGATCTGATGAGGGGCGCCGGCACAATCTCCGGCTGCGAAAACGCCGGGAACATTAGTTTCTCCCGACCTGCCGGTCCTGATGTGCCCGTCACTCATCTCAAGGTTTGCCAGCATCAGAAACGGCGCGACCGCATGACGCAGAATAAACACTCCGTCACAGGCGATATCCCCGCCGTCCGCGGTGACCGAAGTCACGCCTTTATCACCGTTTATCCTGATATCGCGCGTAGTGAGCCTGACGACGCCGCACCCTATGGATTCGAGATATGATGCTTCATCCTCAGCTTCAGGCGAAAGGCAAACGACGCACACACGTTTCCCGCGAAACAACATGCCGTCGCAAGTAGCGCAATATGAAACTCCTCTGCCGAGGAATTCCTCCTCACCCTGAAATAGCGAAGTCTGCGTTATTCCCGTCGCGATTATTACGCTTGCCGAAGTCAGCACCTCAGTCCCGTAACCAACGTAAAACGCACCACCGGTCTGCAGAATATTATATACCCGCCCGACGACCATCTCCGCCCCGGCCTGCGTTGCGTGAGTGGAGAGCCTGTCGAGCAGTTCAGGTCCCGATATCCCGGGCAGGCCGGGATAATTACCGATCGCGCGAGCCTTGTACAGCCCGCTTTGCTCGTTGCTGTTTGTTATAACGACCGCGCCCGCGTTGCGCTGTCTGGCTGTGATCGCAGCCGACAAGCCTGCGGGCCCGCCTCCAATAATAATAATGTCGATCATGTCAGTCCATCCTTAACCGGCGGCATTCGCCGCGTCGTCCCGAATCCGTTACCGGCCACTGACACATAATACCACACAAAAACATTGAATGAAATAATTATTTTTTCGCAAGACAAGGGGCATATCTATATGGAAGAACTCTCAAAGAATTTCATACACCTGTTTATCGACGAGGACGTCGCTCCCGGCGGGCGGTTCGAGGGCATGCAGGTCCACACCCGTTTCCCGCCCGAACCAAACGGATACCTGCACATCGGTCATTGCACAGCTTTCAGTATAAACTTCAGTACCGCAGAGATGTACGGCGGGCTGTGCAACCTGCGAATGGACGACACAAACCCCGCCAAAGAGGATGAGGAATTCGTCGACGCGATCAAAGAGGACGTCCACTGGCTCGGGTATGACTGGGGCGACCGCTTTTTCTACGGTTCCGACTACTTCCCGCAAACCTATGACCTGGCTGTCGGGCTCATACAGAAAGGCCTGGCTTATGTTTGCCAGCTTTCTCCCGAGGAGTTCAAGTCCCGCCGCGGCGATATCGGCGTCCCCGCCACGTCGCCGTACCGGGACCGCCCTGCCGATGAAAGCCTCAGCCTTTTCCGGCGCATGAAAAACGGGGAGTTCCCCGAGGGCGCCATGACCCTGCGCGCGAAAATCGATTTGGCCAGCGGCAACTTCAACATGCGTGACCCCGTGCTGTACCGTATCAGATATATTACGCACCACAGGCAGGGCGACAGTTGGTGTATCTTTCCTATGTACGATTTCGCGCACCCCATACAGGATGCGCTGGAGGGCGTCACACATTCGCTGTGCTCGCTTGAATATGAGGATCACCGGCCGCTGTACGACTGGGTCATCGATAACACAGACGTACCGAACAGACCGAGGCAGATCGAGTTTGGCAGGCGCAGTATCAACTATGCCGTCATGTCGAAACGGAAACTGCGCCGCCTCGTCGAAGAAGGCCGCGTCGCCGGCTGGGACGACCCGCGCATGCCGACTTTGTGCGGTCTGCGCCGCCGCGGCTATACCCCGGGATCGATACGTGATTTTTGCGAACGTATCGGAGTCGGCAAAACGTCAAACTCGATCGAGTACGCGCTTTTAGAGCACTGTCTTCGCGAGGAACTCAATAACAGCGCTCAGCGCGCGATGGTCGTGATCCGCCCCGTCAGGCTGGTGATAACGAATTATCCGGACGATCTGTCCGAAACGTTTGAAATTGAAAATAATCCGCTGAGCGAAAGCGCCGGATACCGCGACGTCAGCTTTTCGCGCGAGTTGTGGATAGAAGCCGATGACTTCAGCGCCGAACCGCCTCCGAAATACAACCGGCTTTTTGTCGGAAACGAAGTCAGGCTGAAATCAGCGTATATCGTAAAATGCACAGGTTATGAAACCGACGAAAACGGCTCCGTCACGCTTGTCACGGCAGAATACGACCCTGACTCGCGCGGCGGGACGACGCCGGACGGCCGTAAAGTGCGCGGTACTATCCACTGGGTCGACGCCAACGCTTCCGTGGACGCGGAGGTGCGCATATACGACAATCTGTTTTCCGACCCGGACCCGGACGGCGCGGATGTGGATTTCACCCAACTCCTGAATCCGGACTCACTGGAGGTCCTGGTCGGATGTAAAGCGGAAAAAATGCTGGAATCGTCAAAACCGCCTGATTCGTTCCAGTTCCTCCGGCTCGGCTATTTCGTGGCCGACAATAAAGACTCCAAACCGGGCGCCCTTGTTTTCAACCGCTCGGTAGCGTTGAAAGACGGCTTTAAACGCGCGGCGGAAAGCTTCGGTAAAAGCTGATCAAGTAAGGGAAGTGTGATATATGATTACTACTTACAAAACAAAAGGTGTATGCTCAAGCGCCATTGATATCGAAACAGAAGACGGCATCGTCAGGAGCGTCCGCTTCACCGGCGGCTGCGACGGGAATCTCCAGGCTATCTCCCGCCTTGTGCCCGGCATGAGCGTGGATGATCTTGTCAAAATCTTCAAGGGCGTCAGATGCGGGCGAAAAAGCACCTCCTGCCCCGATCAGCTTGCAAAGGCGCTGACGTCTATGACCGACAGTTAGTGTACTGTCTCAGTGACAGGCGGGCTTTCACCCTGTCCCGCGGTCTACATAAGGGCGGCTTTAAACCCGCCGTCAACAGGGATGACGCAGCCATTTACATAATCCGAGGCTGCGCTCGCTAAGAAGAGCACCGGCCCCATAAGGTCGTAAATATCACCCCAGTTCCCGCCGCTGCCGGGTATGCGGCCGCTGACCTTTTCAGCCATTCCCGGATTGGCTTTGCGAACCATCGCGCTGATGTCCGAATCGAAGAACCCCGGAGCGACAGCGTTGCACTGGATGTTGTACGCGCCGAGCTCCGTCGCGAAAGACCTTGTCGCCCCGACGATGCCGTGCTTGGCTATTGTGTAGGCTGTCGCGTTTATATCGGCCGCGAAGGACAGGGCCGACGCTATGTTTATGATTTTCCCTCCGCCGTTTTTTACCATTACAGGCGCGACCTCATGGGTGAGGTAATACACGGCGTTTAACTGCAAGTCCATGACATACGCCCATTTCTCGTCGGGGAACTCAAGAAACGGAGCCATGTATGCCGTACCGGCGTTGTTGATAAGGACGTCTATTTTGCCGAAAACGTCTACGCAGGCCCCGACGACCCTTTTACGGTAAGCCCCGTCCGTGAGGTCCCCCTGCAAAAAACTCACCTTGCGCCCAAGCCCCTCGACCGTTTCTTTTACTTCTGAAACATCATCGGTAAAATGAGGGATAAAAATATCCGCGCCGGCCTTTGCCAGCGCTGTGGCGTAAGCCATGCCGAGGCCCTGATTAGCCCCTGATATCATTGCGGTCTTCCCCTTCAGGGAGAAAATGTCCAGCGAAAAATCGGTGTAAGGTTTTCCCATAGTTGCCTCTCCTCTAATAATATTATTTATCCGTATTCATGATGTTAAGATATTATTGATTGTATCGCAATTATTCAAAAGGAGCAATACTATACTCTATACTTGATGAAGGAGTTTGAAATTATGGAACAGCGAACGACCTTTGTAAACCTGCACCACGCGCCATTCTCACGGCGCGGTTCGTATTTCTCGCTATTTCTCGGCGACGTTGCGGAGCAGAACTTCGGCATGGCCGAACTGTGGCTGTGCTCGGAACGCGGAGCGGCGACGCTTATGGGCCGAAACCGCCTCATCATGCTGACACCGGTCTGGCGCGGCATACCCGTCCCGTTTTCTGTCTCCTGTACCCCGTATGAGTTGGTAATAGACACAAATTACGGCGTTATTCGGATCTGCCTGCCCGAAAGCGGCCTGATACGCGTCTCCGGCGACGGCGAAGCCGGTCTGGAAGTCTACAGCGACATGCTGCGCAAAAACGACCTGCACGAGAACATCCGCGATATGTATGACGGCAGCTGGCAGATATTCTACGCGATGATCTGCAACCTGCTCCTGGTCTCCATCCGCGGCAGCCTTGAGGTCGACGCGCCCTGGAACTGGCGCCTGACATGTTCGGAGTATATCAGGGCGTGTTTCCTGCCGGACGCCGAAGGGCGCATGGAATTCGCCATTGAGGAATTCCTCGACCGCGAGGGCGGAAAACGCGGATCCTACCCGACATATGATGAAAGCTTGAAATTGGTGCGCGACGATTTTCTGTCCTTCCTCGACACTTTCCCGCACTTCGAAAACCCGCTGTACGAATCAGTGCGGGAACAGGCAGTATGGACCACATGGAGCCACATCGTCTCCCCCGCCCGGCGGATAAAACGTGAAATGATCATGATGATGCACTGCTATATGGCGCACTGTTCCGGCTGGCAGCAGGCAACCCAGGCGGTGGCGCTTTCAGGCGACATGGACCTCGCCTACGAGTTTATGAGGTCAATGTACGATTTTCAGGGCGAGGACGGCATGATCGCAGACGTCGTCTCGGACCTCTGGGGTCAAATGAAAGCCGGGAAACCTCCGTTTCAGGGCTTCGCCCTGCTGTGGCTTATGGAGAACCGTGATTTCTCTTCGTACTCGGCCGAACAGGTCCGGGCACTGTACGGCCCCATCAGCAGCCAGATGGAATGGTGGCTCCGCCACCGCGTTATGCCGGGCAGGACGCTCCCCTTCTACGGCAACCCGGACGAATCCGGATGGGACGACGCGACCGTCTACCTTCACAGCTGCCAGATGATCACCCCGGACATAGTCACATATCTCATATTGCTTGCCGAAGCGCTGGAACGGCTGGGGCTCATATTGGACGAACCGGAAGCGGCCAGATGGCGCGGTATCGCGGACGGGATGCTGGCGGAGATGCTTGCGAAAATGTGGAACGGCGACCGTTTTATCTCCCTCTACCCCGACACGGAAGAACCGTTCGTTACCGACAGCCTGTGCTCCTATCAGCCCCTGCTTCTGGGCAAACGCCTGCCACAGGATGTTATCGACAAGATGGCCCGCGACCTCGCGCTCGAGGGCGACCTCCTGACTCCATACGGCGTCGCGTCCGAACGGCTCGGCAGCCCGTACATGGACGTCCTCACCGGCTGGACCGCAGGCCCCGTCAACGCGCCTATGCAACTGCAGATGGTAATTGGTTTACACGACGCAGGTAAAGAAGAGCTCTCACGGGAGATCGCAAACCGCTATTGCGCGGCGCTGGCAAAAGGCGGCTTTTTCCACATCTACAACCCGTACAACGGCCATGGCATGGACAAAGGGCGGGACGGCGTGCTTCATCAGCACTGGACAAGCTGGTGCTCCTCCGTCTTCCTGATCATCGCCGGCATGTACTGCTGAGTTACAGTTCACGGGTAGGCGGGATTTCACTCTGTCTTGCGTGAACAACGCCGCTTAGCCGGCTCCAACGCCGTACCATCGCTTTGTGCCTACCCCGGCACGTACTAGTGGCCGACTTCAGCCGTCGGCTCACACTGCGTAAGTTCAGCTTATACGCTGAACCTGAGTGAAATCCCGCCTACCCGTGAATAGAAACACTGCTGAAGTTACAATGTGAAATTAATTTATCTTGTATATTTACACATTACAGATATTATGATAAATTACATATGGCAACCCTAACAAAAAAAATTGGAGGAAAAAAATGAAAAAGCTAAAAACTGCACTGATACTCGTACTGGCCCTGGCAATCTCAGTAACACTGTTTGCCGGCTGCGGAAACAAAAACACCGAAACCCCGGCAGCTCAGCAACCATCTGCTCCGGCAGCGCAGCAACCGTCCGCCCCGGCAGCAAGCAGCGCGTCCGCGTCGACCAATATCGCCGACTACTGGACGCCGGCAAAAGGAGCCCCCACGACCTATGAAGTAAACCACGAAGTATACACAATGCAGAACCGCATACCATTCAGCGGGATTTACATGCCCCCCGAAGCCTCCAGAGCCGCCCTTAACAAAGCTGTTAAAGCGCTCGACAAAAAAGACGACGTCACAATCGGATACGCAACATGGACCGTCGGCACGCCGTTCTTTGCAGGCATGATGGACACGATAAAAGAAGAGTGCGACAAGTATGGCTGGACGCTCATTACCGCTGTTTCTGACGCGGACGTCGGCAAACAGATCGCAAACATCGAAAACTTCGTCACGCTGGGCGTCGACCTGATCGTAGATAACGCCCACAGCGCCGAGGCTGAAGCTATCGCCGTCAAAGCCGCCGTCGACGCCGGCATCCCGGTAGTCGGGCTCGGCTTGTCGTTCCCGGAGGGTACGCCGGTCATAACAAACTGTGCGACCATGTTCTATGAGCAGGGTTTCATGGTCGGGATCTATGTCGCCGAACACTTTAAAGACCAGTTCGTAAAAGGCGCCATCAGCCCCGGTATGCCGGGCCACGCGATATCCGACAGTAAAATGAACGGCTTCATCGGCGGTTTCGTCTACGCAAGGGCCATCCAGATGGGCAACCCCTTGTCGCGCGAGGACGCCATGCTCTACGGATATAACCTGCATCAGCAGACCATCTCCAGCGCTAAATTCAGCGACCCGACATACAACTGGGAAATCGTAGCTTCAATAGACGGCTGGTGGAGCCGCGACGGAGGCCAGAAAGCCGCCGAGGATATTCTCACGGCGCACCCTGATATCCAGCTCCTCTACACCGGCAACGACGAGCAGGCAATGGGCGCGATACTCGCGCTGCAGAACGCCGGCCTGACAGCAGGTAAAGACGTGCAGCTTGCTTGCGTAGGCGACGGCTCAAAGGACGCGTTCAACAACATCAAAGACGGCAAGATCCTCTGCCTGACGCTGTCCAGCCCGTATACCTGGTGCAAAGCCACAACAGACCTCGCGTATAAGATATTTGTCGAAGGCTTTGACGCCACCAATCTGCCCAGCGAAGTCTATCTTGAAAATGTCCTTGTTGACAATACCAACGTTGACAAATATATGCCGACGTCTTTGGAATACTCGATACTGGCCGATCAGGTGTTCACGCCTCTCGGCTGACGTGCGTGAAAATGTTTTCGTCAGCGGCTAAGCAATAACAGGTCGATAGTATTGGTAAGTCCCGACGGGCTTACCAATACGCCTGTCGGTCAGCCGGTCAATAGGAGGTATGCGCATTGCATGTTTCACAGGCAGCACCGGATGCACAATACCGAGTGGAGATGCATAACATAAATAAAACATTCGGCGGCGTCAGAGCGCTGTGCGACGTCTCATTCCAGGTAAAGCCCGGCGAGGTGCACGCCCTGGTCGGAGAAAACGGCGCGGGCAAATCTACTCTTATGAAGATACTTTCGGGCGCTGTCTCAGGGGACAGCGGCGACGTCTATATCAACGGCAAAAAGGCGCATATAACAAGCCCGAAAGAAGGTATCAGCAACGGCATATCCGTAATATATCAGGAGTTTGCCCTGATCAGCAGCCTCTCGGTCGCCGAGAATATTTTTATCGACACACTCACTGACGAAAAGAAGCTTATCAACTGGAAAAAGCTCCGTCAGCGGGCAAAGACCGCGCTTGAAAGCCTTGGCTTCGGAAATATCCCCGTCAACAAAACAGTCGCGCAACTGAGCGTCGCGCACCAGCAGGTCGTTGAGATATGCAAAGCGCTGGCGCATGAGACGTCGATCCTTGTCCTGGACGAGCCGACGTCCGTTCTGGCGACCAGCGAAGTCGACCAACTGTTTAAACTGCTCATTGCCCTGCGCGAGAAGGGCGTATCCATAATCTATATTTCGCACAGACTTGAGGAAATTTTCCAGCTGGCCGACAGGATAACAGTAATGAAGGACGGCCAGAATGTGAGTACCTGCAACGCGTCCGACATTGATAAGGACCAGCTTGTCAAGCTGATGATAGGGCGGACTCTGGAGAGTTACTTCCCCGCAAGGCAGCCGGAAATCGGGCGAACTATATTCAAGGTCGAGAATATATGCCGCGGCTCAGTCGTAAACAATGTATCGTTCGACGTAAGCGAGGGCGAGGTACTCGGAATAGCGGGACTGGTCGGCTCAGGGCGCACGGAGACGGTGCGCGCAATTATCGGGGCGGATCCGAAAGACAGCGGGAATGTGTATCTTGACGGCAGGCCTTTAAAAATCAAGACGCCAAAAAAAGCCGTGCAGCAAGGGATCGGGCTGCTGCCGGAAGACCGTAAAGCGCACGGAGTGCTGCTGAACCTGCCGATCAGGCACAACATCACGCTGACGAGACTCAAGGAGTTCGAAGGGCCTTTGAACGTGATCCGCAAAAAAAAGGAAACGGGCTATATCGGCGGGACGGTAGATAAACTAGCTATCAAAGCCGGTTCGATCGAGAATTACGTAAGCAGTCTGTCAGGGGGCAACCAACAGAAAGTAGCCATCGCGAAACTCCTGGCAGCGGACTGCAGGGTGATCATTTTTGACGAACCGACGCGCGGCGTGGACGTCGGAGCCAAAATAGAGATATATAAGATCATAAACACCCTTGTGGCGCAAAAATACGCGGTCATCATTATCTCTTCGGAGATGATGGAGATCATCGGGATGTGCGACCGCGTCATCGTCATGCGCGAGGGCAGCGTCGTCGGGGAACTTCCCAGAGAGGAACTCACCGAGGAAAACCTTATCAAATATTCGATGGGAGTCAGTGTATGATGGAAAGCTCTGATATAAAGCATTCAGAAGCTGCAAATATCTGGACAAAACCCAGGGAGATAGGCAAAACGATCATCATCAAATATAACTCTCCGTTAATACTTCTTTTGCTTATCATCGCTTCTTCGATCATTTCGCCGCATTTCCTGACAGCCAGGAATATTTTCAACGTCCTGCTGCAGCAAGTCCCGTACCTTCTGATCTCTATGGGCGTCATGCTCACTATAATGACTGCCGGCATAGACTTGTCCGTTGCGGCTATCGCAGGCTGCGGCGGCGTTATCGCGGCAATTGTGATCACCAGTTTCGGGCAGACCAGCATCGGCTGGCTGTTTGTCGCCGTCGTATGCGCCGCCTTACTGGGCTGCGCGCTCGGCTGTATCAACGGGCTGCTGATAAGCAAGCTGCGCATGGCTCCGTTTATTATAACGCTCGCAATGATGTCGGCCGGTCAGGGGTTGGCGTTCATCATGACCGGCGGCGCCCAGATACAGCTTAAGAGCGACGTCGCGGCCGGCAGGGCTCTCACATGGTTTGCCGCCGCGAGAGTCTGGCTGGGCGTACCTATAGCGGTGTATTTCGTCGCTTTGGTCATAATAGTTTTCTGGTTCATCATGCGCTTCACCTCATTCGGCCGCCTTGTGCTTGCGGTAGGCAGTAATGAAGCCGCGGTCCGTCTTGCCGGAATCGGCGTCGTCAAGTACAAGATGATGGTCTACACCATTTCCGGCGGCCTTGCGGCGCTGGCAGGCGTCTTCATAGCGGGGCGTACAGCGCTCGGAGCGCCGGCTATATCCCGCGACGACTATGCTCTGACAGCCGTTGCGGCTTGTGTTATCGGCGGAGTCGCGCTTGACGGCGGTAAGGGAACAGTTCCGTTTACCGTCATCGGCGTCCTGATCCTCGCGCTTATTACGAATATCATGAACCTTGCAGGAGTCGCTTCATATCCGCAGCTGATAGCGAAGGGCGTAATAATCGTTCTTGCCATTTCTCTGAGCAGGCTCGGGCAGAATAAAGTTTGACCGCGCGTTATACCCTGAACCTAATGCAGCGGCAGTTACTCAAAGCGAGGCACGAAGACTGGAACGCTGCCCCATGGCATGTTCAATTTTTGAAGCCCGACAGAAACGCCGTAAACATCGTCGATCAGACCGGGACTCAGTACTGATTCCGGCTCCCCGTAAATCAGCGCCTTTCCGTCTTTGAGCACAAGCACTTTATCCGCGAAAAGCAGCGCGTGTTCCGGATTATGTGTGGATAAAACAACGAGATACCCGCTCTTCGCAAGCTGCTTTACCTGGCGCATGACGCGGAATTGGTTGCCGTAGTCAAGATTCGCGGTCGGCTCGTCCATCACCAGAATGCGCGACCTCTGCGCCAGAGCGCGCGCGATAAGAGCAAGCTGGCGCTCGCCGCCTGATATTTCGGCGTAACCGCGCCCCGCGAGGCGGGTTATATTCATAAGTTCCAGCATATGTTCGGCTGTCTCATGTTCGCGCCGCCCCGGCGTCCGGAACCTGTCGGTCAAAACGCTTGTCCCCATCAGTACGGTTTCAAAAACTGTATAATTGAACGTCGGTTCATGCGCCTGCGGGATGTAGGCGATTTTTTTTGCCAGTTGTTGAATAGAAAGCTTTTTACCGTCTATGCCGTCCACTAAAATTTCACCCTGATAACCGCCGAGCAAGCCGAGCAGGCACCGGAAAAGCGTGGTTTTTCCCGCTCCGTTCTCCCCAAGCAGGCAGACGCATTGATTGGCTTCCGCTTTAAAATCAACGCCGTGCAGGACAGGGTTATTTTTGTACGCAAACTTTAAATCCTTTACCTCGATGCTGACCTGCCTGCGCGACATATCTTTCGTCATATGCGGTTCCCCCTGTCCAGTATCAGGTAGAGGAAAAACGGCGCGCCGACAAACGCGGTCAGCACGCCGAGCGGGATTTCGGCGACCGCGATAGTGCGCGAAAGATTATCGACCAGCATCAGGAACGACGCGCCCATCAGCATTGAAACAGGCATCATAACGCGGTAATCGTATCCCGCGAGCAGCCGCGCGAAATGTGGTATAACAAGCCCGACCCATCCGATGATGCCGCTGATCGCGACACTGGCAGATGTGATAAGCGTCGCCGCCGAAACGATCACGATGCGCATGACCTTGGTATTCACGCCCATGGTACGCGCCTCGTCCTCGCCCATTGTGAGCAGGTTCAGCTTCCACCGGCAAATGAGCAGCGCCGCCATTCCGGCGATGATAGGCACAGCCGCCCATATCAGGCTGCTCTGCTTTACATTCGCCACGCTGCCCATCAGCCAAAATGTGATAGCCGGCAGCGTATTGCTCGGGTCGGCAACCAGCCTGATGTACGAAGTGCCGGCGGTGAACAATGATGAAATCATTATCCCCGCGAGTACCAAACCGAGCGTCGGGTTCCTGCGGGCGCGCGTGCTTACCAGATAAGCCGTGCCGACCGCCGCGATTCCGAATACAAAGGCGGCGAGGGAGACCACGGCATAATTCATCCC
>Ga0082212_10003880_pt1 | contig 21019 bp, 18 predicted proteins | sample TergutNt197P3_FD_71548 | JGI IMG/M metagenome (GOLD analysis project Ga0082212, IMG submission 71548) | Neocapritermes taracua P3 segment gut microbial communities from Petit-Saut dam, French Guiana - Nt197 P3 | ecosystem: Host-associated > Arthropoda: Insects > Digestive system > Gut ... | reverse complement strand
ATATATCGTATGCAGTTAAGAGCTTTGCAACGCGGGGCTATGCAGCCCTTAGAGGCTTGATATTCAACTCCAAGGATATTGAAGGCGAAGAAGAGCTTGTTGACAAAGCTGCAGCCGAGATTGAAACACAAGTTATATACCGCCTGCCAAGAGACTCACAGGTTCAGGCAGCGGAAGCTTTGGGAAAAACAGTTATTGACGCTTTCCCTGAGAGCGATATGGCAGGCCGCTACCGCGAGCTGGCCCAAAAGATTGTTGAGGGCACTCAATGAATCCCGAGCTTGGCCATCTAAAGAAGCTTTCAACAATACGATCAGGCAAAAACATAAAATTCCTTACGCCTGCCGTATATTCCGGAGGCTGGTGCCCAATGCGCGTTGCATGCAATATATGCGAAGATATTGAGGGAATGTCTTACCTTCTTGTCGGCATGCCGGAATGCGCAACCCATTCCCGGGGAATGAATTCTATGCCGGTCGGCCCAAATGGGGAGCTGCGGTGGCTTTATGTGCTGGATGCCAATGAAGTTATCTTTGGCTGCCAAAGCGGCGTTATCGATGCACTTAGAAAAATGGATAAAGAAGGCGCAAGGGCTATACTCATGATTGCATCCTGCGTCACAGATCTCATCGGCGAGGACTTCGAAGGAATAATCAGCGCTGTACAGCCTGAACTCAATGCCCGGCTCTCTTATGTCACTTTGGGGCAGTTTAAAAACTTCAGCTCCGCTATCGGCACATGGAAGACCGCAGAAGCCCTTGCATCTGTAATGTCACGCCAGGAAACTGACCCGAATGAAGCAAACGCTCTGTTTATTGAGCCATGGCGCTACACAAAAGATGCTATTGAGTTCCCGCTCATCGTTCGATCGCTCGAAAAAAAGGGTGTTAAGGTTACCAAAATCGCTGCCGGCGCAACGCTGGATGATTACATCAGCGCGCCATCAGCTGCGCTAAACCTTGTTTTGTGCTCATACACCCAACCACTGGCTGAAAAAATGCAATCTTCATTCGGCGTGCCTTACGCTCCATTGCACAACGTTTTTAAGGTTGAAGACATCGACAGGGTATATGATGAAGTTGCCAAGCAATTCAGCATAAGCTGGGATGGAGAATTCAGCCTGTGGCGGGAGCGGGCGCTTGAGCTTGAAGAAAGGGCGGCAAAAGAGCTGCCGGGGCTCAAATATGTCTTTTTAACCGGCGTTGACATGCCGGCTGCTTTGTCTGTATACCTTGCCGGCTTTGGCATGGAGCCTTTGCTCATGCATATAGGGGACTTTCACAATGAAGACTTGGGGTATGCAAAGCAGCTTAAGGCATACGGGTATGACCCTCCAATATGCCGCCTTATGCACAGAGACCATGACATCGACATTATTGCCCATAAAATAAGGCCTGACATAAGCTTCGGCTCTATCCGTGATGAAATAGAGGGCTTTAAAGTAGCCGAAGAGATGGGAGACTTCTTTGGCATGGTTGGCTACGAACGGACTGTTGGCATACTATCCCGAATATTTACAGTGCTTGAGACAGGAAAAACAGGAAGAAGGGTAGATAAATATGGGCTTGTATCGGTTTAAGCCTATGCCTTCCGGGCGAATGGGCATATTTTGGACGCTTTCCGGCATTAAGGAGTCGTCAATTGTCGAATTTGGATGCATGGGCCATAACCTTTACAGCGGCGCTGACCTAAAGCGCGCCGGCATATATGAGGGGTATGGAGCGCCGCTTTACACCACATACATTGACGAAACAGATATTTCACTTGGCGACACAGCCAGGCTTGTTGCTACGATTAAGCAAGTTATAGAAATAGACAAACCAAAAGCCATCTTCCTTCAGCCGTCTGCTGTTCCTGAAGTTATTGGCACAGACATGTTTGCAATAAGCAACATTATCCAGCCGGATTTTCCCGAAACGAAGCTTGTGCCCATTGGGCATGGAAGCTTTGCTATATCCCAGCACAGGGGGGTGCAGGATGCCCTTAGCGCTCTGGTAGATGCGCTAGCCTTGGACACTGCCAAAACAGAGCAGCCTACTTACAACATTATAGGCTCTTGCCCGGATCTGTACCGCTACCATGCTGACGCAAACGAGATTGTTCGCCTAATGGACGGTGCGTTCGGCATGAAGCCGCTATGCATTCTGTCCTCTGATGCCAGCATCACAAGCATTGAAGGCATGGGGGCAGCACACATCAACCTTGTAATTCGCCGTGAGGGAATCCCGGCAGCGCAAAAGCTTCAAGACCGCTTTGGCACTCCATACCTATTCGCCAGGCCTTACGGCATTAAAGGCACTTCAGAGTGGATTGCCCAAATTGCAAATACACTCGGAGCGCAAAGCGCAGGCTTTGCCGAATACGAAGAGAAGCTTGCCCTTGATCAGATTGACTATGCATATGACTCCCTTGAGAGCAACGAGTGGTCTTACCCTGATGAAGCAGTCCTTACGATTGGCGGCCATTATGATGTTGTAAGCGGCATACTTAACTATGCCACAACAGAGCTGCCGCTTCGCAAAGGGGCTGTATGGTGTGATTGCCCTGAGATGGCCGATGAAGCCATACCGTTCTTTACTGAAGAAGAATGGATGCAAACAGTTCAGCAGCACAGCAAGGGATATCTGATGTTTAGCGGCGAAGCTTTAAAATGGGCTGGCAAAAATACACAGCTTCAAATATCAAACCCTGACATCGGCTGGAGAATACACCCTTATGATCCGCCTTTTGTAGGCTATAGAGGAGCTGTTAATCTAGTGAACCTTTGGATAAACGAATATACTCTCACTCATTGAAAGACCTGCCTGCGAAACTTTTTTGGCATATATAGCAAATTTAAATAAGCGATCCAAAAGGCCTCTGCCTATCGCCCGTACCCAAAAGCGATAGGCAGAGCACCGGGGCCGTGGAGCCGGCAAAGGGATGACTTTTGGCAAAAGGGAGATCCTTTCACTGGAAAACGGCTTTTTATACCCTACCCAGTTCCATATGTTTTTTTCTGATAGCGATAACTTGGCAGAAGCTGTTGTCAACTGGATATTCACCGACACTGAACAGGACAGCAACATGCTTTTCACAAACTCAACAGATACCAAAGTAGATTCTATACTCTCATACAAGAATTCACTCATTTTTATCCAGCTTCTTAGCATTGATGCAACAGATAACTACGACAATTTAGTCTTTGCAAATCAAGAGTTTATTGAAGGCATAGTGAGCTACCTTGAAAGCTATAGGCATTAATAACCGCTGAGAACATGCAAAACGAAAAAACCTGCCCATGCCCGCTGGCAAAGCATTTTCAAGCTTAAAAATGAAACTTGTGTGCTTAAGGGCCTTTGTTCAGTACGGTGAGGCACAAGAAAGGCCAACGGCAATGCCGGGGCTTAAATTTTGAATTGACCTGTTTCTGCAAAATAATGTACAATAAAGAAAAAAAGCGAGGAAAAAATGGCTAAGCTCAGCAATAAAGAAAATCTGCTTCTCATTCTTAACAAGCAGATACCTGAAGCTATCCCAACGTATTCAATATGGTGGGGAATTGGCGGCTCTCCATCCTTTATTGGAAAAAGGAGCAATGACGATGGCACAGGCAAGGATTACTTTGGCGTAGAATGGGTTATTGACAACAGCGCATTCCAGGCAGCGCTGCCAAAACCCGGCGACTTCATACTTGATGACATACGCAACTGGCGCGACATCATAAAAGTGCCTGATTTCTCTAATGTAGACTGGGCAGAAGCAGCAAAGAAAGACAAGGAAAAGCTTGATCCAATAAACCCTGTAGCAGGCGGGACAGGGCCAGGGGTTGGCTGGTTCCAGTGCCTTATGGCATTCATGGGATTCACAAACGGCCTTATTGCATGCTATGAAGAGCCTGACGAAGTAAAGGCTCTGATGGAGTACTTGACTGACTTTGCTGTTGACAACGCAAAGAACTACATATCCCACTACAAGCCGGATTACGGCTGGTTTGGCGATGATATAGCCCATGAGCGCGATCCTTTTGTATCGCTTGATACATTCAGAGAGCTGTTTGCCCCTTACTGGAGGCGCTATACTGAAGTGTTCCTGGAAGCAGGAATACCCGTCGTTCACCATAATTGCGGCCACTTTGAGCTGTTCTGCGATGATCTGGCTGATATGGGCGTCACATTATGGGAGCCTGTCCAGACCTCAAACGATGTTGTTGCCCATAAAAAGAAATTTGGCGCAAACCTTGCCCTTGGTGGCGGATTCACTTCAGTGCCTCTTGCATCAAGCAATGATTTGACTGAAGAGCAAGTGCGCGCATATGTGAAAGAAAGGCTGGATATACTGGCTCCGGGTGGAGGTTTCGCATGGACATTCGGCGGAATAATTGGCGCAGGGCCGGATGATCTTGTTGCACAGCAAAGAACTGAATGGGTTAACGACGAATTTGAAAAGCTAAGGTACACCTATTACAGCTAAGCGCTTTTGCTCCATTTGCATATTGGACAAGACTAACTTGCTCAAATGCAAGAAAAGAGAGACTAAATGGCAAGTGCTAAAAAGCAGGGTGAAAATTCCCTGCTTTTATAGCATTTATTATTATAACAAGCAGATGCTTGCACGAATACCCTATACCCCCGCTGCTGCCTGAGAGCAATTGCACTAAATGTGAATTCCTGTAAGCTCTGCAAAGAAAATAGCTGCTCATATTATGGCAATCGCTAATTATTGTTTTTTCGTCGATTTACAGACAATTGCTGTTTCAATCCGGTGGCCTTGGACTGATGTAACACGAATATTCAACCCGTATTCATCTACTTCCGGCGTGGTTCCATTCTCAGGGATACAGCCCAGCAAACTCAAAACAAAACCTGCAAAAGTATCGTATTCCTCACAAGGCAGTTCAACTCCTATTGCTTTTGCTGCTTCATTTATTGGAGCGATGCCGCAAATACTCCATGTTGACGAATCAATCGGCTCAATCAAAGGTTTTTTCTCAATCTCGTTGCTGTTATCATCTAAATCGCCTACAAGCTGTTCTAACAAGTCGTTGATAGTAACAATGCCGCTCATGCCGCCGTACTCGTCAACGATAATTGCAAAATGGTTATGGTTCTTTCTCATGTTTCGCAAAAGAACATCTGCGCTTACGCTTTCGGGCACGAACTGCGCAGGCTTCACTGCATTTTGCATGATGCTTTCCCTGCTTTTATCCTTCAGCCTGAAATAGTCTCTAATATTAAGAACACCGATGACGTTATCTTTGCTCTCTTCACAAACAGGGTAAATTGAATATCTGCTCTCCTGAATCGTTCTTTCCCATTCCTCATCATTTTCTTCAACCCAGAGCATGGCAACATCTATGCGGTGGGTCATAATTTTTTCTGCTGTTAGATCATCAAAGTCAAAGAGATTATGAATGAACTCTTTTTCCTGTGTGTCAATCGCGCCTTTGTCGCTTCCCGCATCTACCATTATTCGGATTTCTTCCTCGGTTACCTGTTCGCTTTCTGCGTTCGGGTCAATTCCAAGCAATCGCAAAACACCGTTCGTAGAGATCGTTAAAAACCACACAAGCGGACTGAGCATTTTTGATAGAAAGTAAATAGCGCTCGACATGCCAAGGCCGATTGCTTGCGCCCGTTTCATGGCAATGCGTTTCGGCACAAGTTCACCGAATACAAGCGTTATGTAGGAAAGAGCTAAAGTAATGACAGCAATTGAAACAGTGTTTAATATAGGCATTGGAAGTTTTACACCGATAGTGGCAAACCAATTCATCAGCCTTGAAGCGAAATTGTCTGCAGCAAACGCGCTTCCGAAAAATCCTGCGAGCGTAATGCCGACTTGAATAGTCGCCAAAAAATTAGCAGGCTGGCTGGTTAGCGCCATAAGCCGCTTTGCCCTTATGTTTCCTGCTTCTGAGAGCCTTTCCAATTTAGTGCTATTAATGGAGATAACAGCGATTTCTGCACAGGCAAAAACAGCGTTAAGCATGACAAGAAAAAGTTGAGGCAATAACTGCCATATCAGAGGGTCAGGGTCGGGCTCGACCATAATTGAAAACCACCACCTAAATAAAAAATATTTTAGTATAACTCCTTATACTATACCAAAAAAATATGAATATTGCTACAGCCTATCAGCATGCCGATCAAATACCATGTGAAGCTAGAACTGCCAAAACATCAGCTATTGATTGATTTTGATGGCTCGTACCGGTCGGAGTGACACTGCGCATTAAATTATCTTCCAGTTTGCAGCCTTAATATGAAGACAAAAATCTATGTGCTTGGATGCTGCAATCGATCTGTATAAAGGTTGTCAATTATCCTATCTGCTTCGCTTCCAGATATTATCGCTGCACCGATTTTAAATTGATAATCATCAAGGTCTTTTACTTTGCGTTGCTCTAGAATAGAAGCTAACGCGCTTTCATCATCATGCCAATTAATGGATGACTCATAGAACTGTCCTGCCTACCCATCAAGAAACTGGAACAATGCTGCAGAAGCTCGTCCATCTTCATCAAGATAATCTACGCTTGATACTCTGCGAATAAAATTCTCGGGTACTTCATCAGGTATTACCCAATACGAATTCAACGATTTTTTCGAAAGTCGATGAATTATTCGATTCAAGTTTATAAGTGCCCATTTCAAAAGCCTTCAAATCTCTATCCTGAGTTACGACATAATAGCTGCTTTCATCTTTATCAAGCTCGATCGAAAAGCCAATGCGAAAATCTTGAAAATTCCATTCTACTAATGCAGATCTATCATCTTGCTGAGCTAGATGAAGCAGTGAAAGATGGTTGTCAATGATTTGATTGCTGCTTGCTGCCTGCAGTGCTGTATACAAGTTGCTAAGGACTTTTTGAACTTGCATTGCAACACCATGATCTTCAAGTTTGCCTATGCCATCAGCTACATTGGCAAAAACGTTTAAATTCGATGGCAAAAGCGTACAGTATTGCATTGCATTATTATAGGAACTGCTAGTAGTATTCGATATAACATTAATAGTAGGGTGTGTCATTTCGCTTAGAAATGCGCTTGTTTTATTATTCAAGACACTCATATATCCTCCGGCTCCACTGCTTCATGCAACTTATCAGTTATAACTGAGCTTATCTTAAGCCAATTGTTTCGATTTCAATAGCGTATTGATGCAATTGCTCTACAGAAAGCTGATAGAGCGGGAAATTGCCTCTGATTTACCTTGGAAGCCAGCTGGCTGTTTTTCGTTTGTTTTGAGAATGCGCGGGAAACGGAGTTGACAAACCACTTACTCTGCGGCCAGTGAAAATTAGGCCAGGAGTTTGAAGTTTCCAAAAATTATCGTAAAATTAGGATGCAACAAAAAAGGCCAAGGAGCATTCGAATGATAGAAATTCCGGAAACATATGTACTTGCAGATCAGATAAAAAAGTCTCTTTCAGGCAAGAGCATTTCAGATGCTGCAGCTAACACACACCCACATAAGTTTGCATGGTTTACAGGCGATCCCGGCGAGTACAGCGATAAGCTCGCTGGTAGAAAATTAACTTCTGCAAACCCCGGAGCTGAATATAGCGGCGGCGGATTTGTTGAAATAATATGCGAAGATACGCTGCTGGCAATCAGCACGCCGATTAAATACCACGAGAAAGGCAAAAAGTTGCCTGCAAAACACCAGTTATTAATAGAATTTGATGATGGCTCGCACCTGAGCTGCACTGTGCAAATGTGGGGAGCCATGTACTGCTTTCCAGTCGGCAGCCCGAGCATGCCTGAGACATACAGCTCTGCTTACAGCCCCAGCCCGCTCTCTGATGAATTCGATGAAGCCTACTTTGAACTCTTGCTGGGCAATGCAAAGCCTGAGCTAAGCGCAAAAGCCTTCCTTGCTACTGAGCAGCGAATACCCGGCTTTGGGAATGGCGTGCTGCAGGATGTTTTATTCAATGCAAAAATACACCCTCGAAAAAAGCTTCAGAGCTTTAGCAGCATCCAAGCAGTTAGGCTGTATAAAAGCATCAAGTCAACGCTCAAAGACATGAGGGATCAGGGAGGCCGAGATACTGAAAAGGATTTGTATGGCCAAAAAGGCGGCTACAGCACGATCATGTCCGCCAAAAATCTTGGAGGGCCCTGCCCTGTATGCTCAAGCAGGATAGTGCGCGAAGCCTACTTAGGCGGCAATGTATATTTTTGCCCTGAGTGCCAGCCTCTGGAGGACTGATATTTCATTCAGCAAAAGCAGAGCCGGCATACAAAATGCTGTTATGAAGGCTTTGCCTATAGCTTGGCTCTTTCGGATCAAAGCTGTTTATCACTACTCCCGGGTTAACATGGTAAGCTGTTGAATGAATGTAGAGCCCATCTCCCAAATACAGAGCAACATGGCCGTCAAAGAATATTACATCAGCCGGCTTTGCATCGCGAAAATCTATTTGCTTAAGGGCAAACCCTTCTACAAGCGCAGAGTCTCTGTATATTACAATGCCTGAAAGCAGGTATGAGATGCTGCAAAGGCCGCTGCAGTCTATGCCGCCGGGGGTCTTTCCGCCCCAGCGGTATTGGGATCCCAAATAGCTTTTAGCAAATGCGAGAATCCTCTCACGCACCTGCTCTTCGGTGGCATCTTCATTGCCAGTGTATAAAGGCATAAAAAAGCCCTCAAGGCTGTAGCCTGTCTCTCCTGACATAAGCCCTACCTTTTTCCAGCCCTCAGCGCTGCTTGATCCGAGGTCAACGACCCTGCTGCCTCTTGGAAGGCTTACAATTGCCTGTGCCCTAACATCAGGATCGCGCATGATATCAAGCATCGGCGGCTTTACAACGCTGCAATGCTGCGCCACAGGCATGTCTATGCCTATGGCAAGATTATCAAGCTTTGTATAGCCGGAATACCTGTAAAACGTTTCGATATAGGCCCATTCGCCCTGCACATTAATGACTTCAGCGCCCATTCCATACAGGCATTCATCCACTGCCTCTGACATCGCGCTTTTCTCTTTGTAAAGCGTTGCTATAGGCGACTTAATCGTTGCCTTCATATATTGCCTCTTTTCAATATCCGATAACTGCTATTGCATTTGAAGATGTGTCTATTTCTACGGTGGCTGTAAACGGCAATGAAGCCGTTGGCGATACATGCCCGCACATAAAGCCGCTGAGCACAGGAATATTAAGATCGCCAAGCAGCTCAAAGAGCAGCTGGTCTATGGTTAGAGAGTCCCTTCCCTCCTTAGGCACACAATTCTCAAAGCCGCCTATTAATACGCCTGCTGCTTCGTCGAACTTCCCGGCATGCCTCATTTGCAATATCATCCTGTCTATAGCGCTTGGCGCTTCATCTACTTCCTCAAAGAACACGATCTTTCCCCTTGTGTCGATCTCAAAAGGGGTTCCTAGCGTTGATGACATGAGCATAATATTGCCGCCAATAAGCTGCCCTCTCGCCCTGCCTTCAACTATTGGCACAAATTCAGATCCCGGAGGGTTCACGAGCTCATCAGGCAGGGGCCCAAACAGGCATGCGTCAAGGCATTCATCCGTAAACGGATCAAGGCCATACACCCATTCCGTGCCGGGCATGGGCGTATGGAACGTCTGAATGCCAAGGCTGTTGAGCATTAAATGCAGCGCAGTAATGTCTGAATAGCCGTATAGCGGCTTTTGTGACTTGGCTACAGCATTCCAGTCTATTAAATACATAAGCCTGTGCGCTCCATACCCTCCCCTGACGGCAATAACGCCATCGACGCTGTCATCTTTGAATGCGCTCGTAAAGTCATTTGCGCGCAGTGAATCCGCACCTGCAAGATAGCCATGGGATGCATAGCAGCTGGGGTATATCTTGGGCTTAAGGCCCTTGTTTTCTACACTTTCTATTGCTTTTAAAAACGTTTCCTTAGGTTGCGGGCTTGATGGCGCAATAATGGCCACAGTATCGCCTTTTCTTAAAAATGCCACTTTTCTATTTCCTCATCCTCTTCTTATACCTTAAAGCTTCTTCTTCGTTTGCGTATATGTAGTGCCCTGGCGATGCTTCAATAAATGACGGCTGATCCTTTGAATAGTCATGCTCAAGGGGATCATAAGCAATATATTCCTTTGCCCTTTGGACATCAGGGTCCGGGTTTGGCACAGCTGACAAAAGCGATCTGGTGTATGGGTGCATAGGGTTCTCAAACAGTGTTTGCGTGTCAGCCAGCTCTACTATCCTGCCTTTGTACATGGATGCAATTCGATCGCAGAAAAGGCGCATTACCGATAAATCGTGGCTTATAAAAACATACGTAAGGGCATACTCCTTTTTTAGCTTGCCCATTAGATTCAGCACCTGTGCCCTTATCGAAACATCCAGCGCGCTTATAGGCTCATCTGCAACGATTAATTCAGGCTGCATGATTATTGCCCGGGCAATGCCTATTCTCTGGCGCTGCCCGCCGGAGAATTCATGGGGGTAGCGGCTGGCAAAGGAAGCTGGCAATCCTACATCCCTAAGCGCTTTGGCTACTCGATTGGCTACTTCAGCCTTTGGCAGCGCCGAAAAGTTGACAAGCCCTTCGCTGATTATATTATGGACTTTAGCCCTTTCATTCAGGCTTGACATAGGATCCTGAAAGATCATCTGTATCTTTTTTGTCAGAGCGCGATCTTCGCTTACAGGTATCTTTCCGGAAATTCTGCTGCCGTTATATAGTATTTCCCCGCTTTCGGGGGGATAAAGCCTCATTACCGATCTGCCTATGGTTGTCTTGCCGGAGCCGGACTCCCCTACTATTCCGAACGTTTCGCCTTTTTTTACATCAAAGCTGGCTGACTTGACAGCATAGTTCTTATTCTTGCCTGTGCCAAACGCAACGCTCAGCTCCCTGACTTCAAGCAGAGGGCTCATAATCCATCGCCTCTTCTGATTTTTTGGATGCCCTCAGGCGGGTCAACCCTGGGCGCTCTGCTGTCAAGCAGCCATGTACGGGCTTTATGGGTAGGGCTCAGGCTGTAGTAGCCGGGCCGCTGCACAAAGTCTATGTTAAGGGCATACGGGTTCCTTGGGGCAAAGGCGTCGCCTGAGATTTCATTTGCCATGTTTGGAGGGGATCCGCCTATGGAGTACAGCTCGCCGCTCTTTGGCGCCAGCTGTGGCAAACTTGACAAAAGCGCCCACGTGTAAGGGTGTGCAGGCCTTTTGAACACCTCTCTGACAGTGCCCACCTCAATAATGTCGCCAGCATACATTACAGCTACCCTGTCTGCTATCATGGCGACTACGCCAAGGTCATGGGTGACATAAATCGTTGTGAGATGCATCTTTTTTTGCATCTCTTTTATCAGCCCTAAAATCTGCGCCTGTATAGTGACATCAAGCGCTGTGGTAGGCTCATCGCAAATTATCAGTTTCGGCTTGCAGGCCAGGGCAATCGCTATTACAGCCCTTTGCCGCATGCCGCCTGAGAACTCATGCGGATACTGCATGTAGCGCTTTTCGGCGCTGTCTATTCCAACATCGCTCAAGGCATTGACAGCAGCTTGCCTGGCCTCACTGCCTGAGAGGCCCTGGTGAAGCAGCACGGCTTCTTTTACTTGATCGCCAACCCTCATAAGGGGGTTTAGCGAGGATATCGGGTCCTGCATCACAAAAGCAATGCCTGAGCCCCTTATGTTCAGCCATTGCTTTTCGTCTTTTATCTTTGTCAGCTCAATGCCGTCAAACGTTATTGTGCCCTCTGTTATCTCGCCATTAGAGTCAAGCAGGCCCATAAGGCATTTGCACAGCACGCTTTTGCCGGATCCTGACTCGCCGACAATGGCAAGGGACTCGCCTCTTTTGACATCAAGGGTGACTCCCCTAAGGGCGTGCACCCTCTCGCCTCGAAGCCTGAAGCTTACATGCAGGCCGTCTATTTCAACAATGCTATCGCTATCCATTATATACCTGCCTATATCGTATGGTTTTTGGGATCTGAAGCATCTGCCAGCGCGTTGCCTACAATGTAAAATGAGACTGTTATCAGGCATAGCACAGCAGCCGGGAATATTAGCTGATACCTTAGCGAGGGCTCAAGCATCTTGTCAATGCCGGATGTTATGAGGTTGCCCAGCGAAGGGATAGCCAGTGGCAGCCCCAAGCCTATGTATGAAACAAACACCTCATTTGAAATAGCATTCGGTATGGCTATTGCCGCCCTCATGGTAATGACAGATATCAGGAAAGGCATAATATTTCTGGCTATTATTTTAAGCGGCGGCGAGCCCAGGCAGCGGGATGCGAGGTTGTAGTCCCTGTCTCTTATGATCACTATCTGGTTTCGAATAAAGCGCGCTGTTGTCAGCCAGCTTGTAATAGACAGTGCCAATATTATTGTAGATACGCTTGGCCTGAGCACATAGCTGATTAATATAAGCATCAGCGTTTGAGGGATATTGTCAAAGATGTTGTACAGCTCTGTAAACATCCCCTCAACTGCCCTAATATACCCCCAAACAACCCCCATTGCAATGCCTAAGGCGGAATCGATAATTGCAACAGCAAACGCGATAAGCAGGCTTGTGCGGGTTCCCGCCCAAATGCGGCTCCATAAATCCTGGCCTATACTGTTGGTGCCAAGCCAAAATTCGCGTGAGGGCGGGGCATTCCTTATCTGTATGCCCCGCTCATCGTTAAATATCTCTGTCGGGCTCTTCTGGCCGGGGATCAGCGGCTGGACAAATGTAAATACCAAAAGCGCCGCCATAATGGCAAGGAAAGCCACTGCCGTTTTGTTGCGCAAAAATATTCGCATCGTGGATCTCCAGTAGGAGTATGCTTCATGCGGCGCTTCCTCCCCTGCCTCAGGGCTGTAAGGCGCTCTTTCGAATGGAGGCTTTCCTGCTAGAGCTTTGCTTGCAGCATCGCTTATGGCTTCAAATGCCTGCTTTTGCATTGTTGGCATTACCGCGCCTCCTGGCTTCTTGTCAGCCGAATTCTTGGATCAAGCACTGCCATTGCTATGTCGCCTATAAAAACCCCGGCTATGGACAATGCGGTGTATACTACAACAAGCGCCAAAACGAGGGTATTGTCCTGGCGCTTAATAGAGTCAACCAACAGCCCGCCCATCCCGGGTATTGAATAGCGGCTTTCTACATACAGGCTGCCCATTAGCGTGACAACCAGGGATGTCGGCAAATACTGCGACAAAGGCACTATTGCATTTCTAAATACATGCTTTGTCGATATAGCAGCTTCTGAGACTCCCTTTGCCCGCGCCAGGCGGGTATACTCCCTGCTGTATTCGTCGATCATATATCGCCTCATCCACATAGCATACATCGCCATGTTTGCTAGCGAAAGCGAAAAAACTGGCAGAAACCAGGTTGCTATATTCTCTTTTGAGAAAAGCATTGGAAGGTATATATACTTTCTGATAAGCTCAGTTCCATATATTTGAATAAACAGGCAGTACACTGCAAAAGGAATTGACTCAACTATTGCTATAAACGCTGAGCCTGCCTTATCAGCAGCTTTAAACCGCTTTGCAGATATCGCCGATCTCGCCATTAGCACTCCGAGCGGCAGCCCCAATGCCAGCGCAGTAATAAGCGCCAAAATGCCTATAGACATTGATATGGGCATTTTCTGCGCTATTAGGCTGTTTATCGGGTAACCGACGCGATAGCGGTTTGACACGCCCAGATCGCCTTTAAGCAGGTTGCCGAGAAAAGACATAAGGGCCCTTAAGTACGGCCTGTTAAGGCCATGCCGCTCAAGCCCTACGCGTATCTGCGTTGGCGTCATCTTGTCGTAGTTATTAAAATAGCCTTCAATGGGCATCTGCCTAAGCAGGCCAAACACTACTGCTATAACAACAACCAGAGTAACAGCCGATCTTATTAGCCTTTGCATGAAATATTTTGCCATCTGATACACCAAAAAGTTAGCGCTGCCTAAGTGCCAGGCAGCGCGAGCAGCTTATATAGCAGCATTTCTACTTCTGCAGTGACTTCCATTCGCTATGCCACTTATCGTAAGCAGCCTGGTATTCATCCATTCCCATAGATTTATCCAGGATCACTCTGCCTTTGTAGTGGTAGCGCGATACGCCAAACGGGGCGTAAGGGATCGTAAACGGATCTATCCTGTCTATTGTATATCCATCTTCCCTGGACATATAGAAAGGAACTGCGAACGCATGGTCGATAAGAAATGCTTCTGCATTTGCGAATGCATTGTAGCGGGCTTCGAAATCAAGCGGAATCTCTTTAGCCGCGTCAATTAGGCTGTAGTATTCGTCTACAATTGCCTGTGTAGCCGCTGTTTTGTTCGTTGCGGGCTTCTCGCTCAGGACTCTGTTTTCATTGGTATAAAAGAATCCGTAAGAGTTATTAAACGTGAACGCCTCTGTCCAGGTAGCAGGGTCTGCATAGTCAGCTCCCCAGTTGCACTTCATGAAGGCGTAGTTGCCTGTCCTTCTGATGGCTGAGAGGAACCCTGTAGCCGGGCCGGCTTCAATTATAATCTCAATATAGTCTCTGCCCAGAACATCCTGCATCTGCTGCTGAACAACCTGGCACTCTTTGTCCCAATCAGTTGTAGCAGGGTTGTAAGGCATAAGGACCTTTATCGGGAACGTAGCCCCTGCAGCCTCAAGCTCAGGGATTGCCAGCTCCTTGTATTCTAATGCCTTTGAAGCGCTAAAGCTGTCAGAGCTGCTTATTGCATTCAGGTTTCCAAGCTCTGTATAGTCAACGCTGCCAAGCATTGTGAATGTTCTTGGAGTAATTGTATTGATTAAAAATTTCTGGGGATCATACGGCTCATAAACAGATATTGCCTTCACCCTGTCAAGAGCGTGAAACATGGACTTTCTGAAATTTTCATTGTTAACGGCTATAAGCCAATTGTCAGGCTCATACTGCGCATCAAAGCGCGGCTCAAAGTTAAAGTTATAAAAGTACGCAAATGAAGGGTTAGGCATGGAATTGTGGATTATATCCTTGGTGCCTTCGGCTTTCATCCAGGAATCCAGGATATCGGCGCCGATTATCGCAAAGTCAACTTCGCCGTTTCTTGCCATCGTTGGCGCTATAGTTACCTCATCTGCATTATAGATATACTCTATTCTTTTGATGCCTACATTCTCAGCGTCCCAGTAGTTCTCGTTCTTTGTAAGGGTTCGCTTCACATTTGGCTCATATTCTGAGAAAATATAGGCTCCGTTAAATGCGATATTTGTAATGTCTGTTCCGAAACTGCTTCCGGCTTCCTCCAGCAATGGGCCATATATAGGAAGGTATGCATTGTATGACAGGCACGACAGAAAGAACGTGCAGGGAGCTTCCATGGTGTAGACAACAGTGTAGTCCCCTTCCGCTTTAACCCCCACTTCATCAAACGCTATAAATTCATCGGGATTAATGCCATTAGCCACATAGAAATCCTCTATGCTGGCTGCTTCTTTGTCGGCTACTGCATTTGCAGCCTCCAGCCGATCAGCAGACTGCTCAAAGTAAAGCTGTGCATTTTTCACAAACTCAAACATATATTGGTTGCTGGCATCAGTTTCTGCCTCGTTTGCATATTTCGCAGCAGTGACAAAATCATGCGCTGTGGCCTCGCCTAGCTCTTCCCCTTTGTAGTCATACCACATAACGCCCTGCCTGAGATAAAACTTCCACTCTGTATAATCATCGTTGTGCTCCCACCGCTCTGCCAGCGCAGGCGCCGGGTTGCCATATCGATCGAAGTCTACCAGGCCGTCAACAGTGTTTGACAGCAGGCTGTATTCAACAGTGGTACCGGTGGCAACATAGTCAAGGGTTGTGAGCTCTGAGCCATATAGCTGCCTGTAGACATCAGTTGACGGGCCGGAGCTTCCTGTAGTTGGGCCCCCTCCCCCGCCACCGCCGCAGCTGGCCAGCATGATTGATGCTGCCAACACTGCCGCTAAAGCAGATTTAAATCTTTTCATCGTTTTGTTTCTCCTCTCAAAACATAAATGCAGTGCATTATTATAATTCAGCAGGAACTTTGTGCTATACGCCTGCCTGAGCTATCAATTCAGGGCTATTGATGTGATCTCCTTAGCGAGCGCCGGCATTTGCGCCCCAATGCCATTTCCCCTTGGCATTGTTACTAATGGGCCGATAAAGCCGCAGCCGCCTATTACAGGATCCTCGCGCAAAAGCAGCGGGGCGTCAATGTCGGCCATGCTCACAGCGCTGCAGCTTGAAGCAAAGATAGCTGCTGCGCTGCATGCAATCGCGCCTTCCATCATGGAGCCAACCATGGCTTGGGCGCCGTATTCTTCGCATATAGCGGCAATCTTAATCGCTTCATAAATGCCGCCGCATTTAGCAAGCTTAATATTAATCATATCTGCTGCCTGATCATCCAAGATTCGTATGGCGTCTTTCGCAGAAAAGCAGGATTCATCTGCAAGCACAGCAGCGCTGATCCTGTCCCTTATGAATTTTAGGCCTTTGAGATCATCCGCTTGCACAGGCTGCTCAACAAGGGAAATCGGCATGCCTGCTTTTTCCATCAATTCAACTGCGAGCAGTGTGCCTTTTACGGTCCATGCCATGTTGGCGTCAATTCTGTACTCAAGGCCGGGTGCCGCCTTATAGCAGGCAATCGCCCTTTGGGCATCAAGGGCCGGATCTCCGCCCATCTTTATCTTTAAGCTTTTATAGCCTTTATTTAGTGCGCTAAGAGACTGGTTTGCCATGTCTTCTATTGTGCCCACTGAGACAGTGATGTCTGTTTCTATAGGCTCTCCGGATCCTCCAAGCAAAAGGTGAAGCGGCACATTCAGGCTCTTTGCCCTTATGTCGTAAAGCGCAGCACAAACAGCAGCTTTTGCTGCTGTATTGTGGGCGATGGATTTATTGAGCGAGTGCATGGCGCCCTCAAAGCTGTCCAGGCTTATGCCCGTAAGCGCGGGGGCGATGCTCAGGGCTATAGCGCCGCAAATGGAGGCTTTTGTCTCCCCTGTTATTGCCGCGGTTGGCGCAGCTTCGCCATAACCGGCGATTCCGCTGTCTGTCTCCATTCGCACGATGATCCCTTCAAGCTCGCTAACCCTTCGAAGCGATGTTACAAAAGGAATGCTTAAGGGTGCATAGTACTCATACAGGGCTATACTCTCTAATTTCATACCCGGCTCCATAAAAATGCAAGTAGCCAAGAGGCGCGCCTCTTTCTACTTGTCATTCTATCACTTGGCTGATATTTATTACAAGAAGCAAAAAATCCAGGAATTTGCGCCTTTATAAAACAAAAAGAAAAAAGCGCAATATTTCATAGTAGTCTGAGTGGCTGAAGCTGACGCTGTGAGTGCCTGAGCGGCTTGCGCCGGGGAAGTGCGACATTCTATTGGCATCTTCGTGCTTTGCATATTCAATAGCTGCTTCGAATGAATCCGGAAGCTTAGGCTGAGGGATGCTCTGAAAGCGCTCAACCGCAGTTTTCATCCCTGTCTCGATATTTTCTGCAGCCTGCTCAGGGTGCAGCGAAAACGATCCGCCTCCCATGCCGCTGACAACAGGAGTGGATACGATGCCGGGCACAAGCTTTTCAGCCTGAATGCATAAGCTCTCATCGCCACTGACAAATATCGGCTTTGCTTTGTGGAGCATTGCAGCGTAAGCATGTATCATAAACTCGCTGGCCAGCTCATTGTTAAGCCAAACTCTGTATGCTTTTGTTGTCATGGTATGCGCCAGAGGGTTTGCTGCGCTGCCTGCATTTGAATGGTACCCGGTGAATGCAGCTGCATCATATCCCATGCCAATCCCGTCTATCATGCACTCAGGGTTGCCGGGCCAGCCGCGAATAAAGCGCGCCTCTTTCGGAAAGTATGACGGAATAAGGTTTCTTGCCGAGTCGTGTGCATCCTTAACAGTAACCTCGCTTGCCCCAGCGCTGAATGCGCCCCTTGCAGCCGAGGCGGCTTCTTTGCTCATTTGCTCGCGAAAGTAATCATACCAGCGCCCGCCCCTGTCGTAGTCTGTCTCGTCCCAGTGGCATATGCCGCATGTTCCTTCTATGTCTGATGAAATATAAACTTTCATAATCCCCCCTTTGCTACGATTCTAGCATAATTGAATTTGGATGCAACAGTGCATACGGTGAGCCTTTTTGCTGGCATTGCACGCTTTTCGAATAATCTGTCGATTCTTTCCATTTATAGGCTAAACACGCTCAGCGATCAGTATTTATTCACACGCTTTTGTCATCATTTAGATAAAGTGCCTATGAAAAGCAAGATTAGCAATATAAAATAGGGGTATAAATTTAACCGGAGGATCAGATGCTAGACAGAATTCCGTTCAGTACAGACGAACTTACAAATGCAGGAGAGTATCCAGCTGCATTTCCCGGCTTTCCGCCAGTAAAGAAATATGCCACGCCAGTCACCCCGAAGGAGAACTTAACTGCAATATACAGAAGAGAGCTTCCGCTGTGGATACCTCTTTCAAGCGATTCGCGCCTATTTGCGCCAAAAGTCGATCCTGACAATGTCGCCAGATGCCTGGTTATTGACGCTGACAGGCTTGCCCCTGAAGACATGATCGGAGGCAAAGACAGGCATGAGATCGATTGGGTGTACGTGCCGGTAGCACAGGGGTCTATGGTACAGCCAGGAAGCCCGCTGCTTACAGATGCAAACGATTGGGACAAATATGTACAATTCCCTGATCTGGACTCCTGGGATTGGGCAGGCTCCCTTGAAAAGAACGCTGACATCGTAGATGATGACAGAGCAGTTATGCCTTGGGTTCTTTCAGGGCTCTTTGAGAGGCTGATCTCTTTCATGGACTTTGAAGGCGCTGCTATAGCAATAATCGACGAAGACCAAAAGGACGCTGTTTTAGCCCTGTTTGATAAGCTTGCTGACCTTTATGCAGAGATGATTAAGCGCTTTAAGGCTTATAACCCTGTAATCTTCTGCCTGCATGACGACTGGGGCAGCCAGCACTCTCCATTCTTCTCCCTTGATACAGCAATGGAAATGATAGTGCCTGCATTAAGCAAGGTAGTAAAGGCAGCCCATGACAATGGATTGTTCTTTGACATGCACTCATGCGGAAAAAATGAAAAGCTTGTACCTGCATATATAGCTGCCGGCGTTGATTCCTGGAATGGCCAGCCAATGAATGACAAGGATATGCTTTATCAAATGTACGGAGACAAGATTATTCTTAGCCTTCCACCGGATGTAGCATTTACGCCAAACACTACAGAGGAAGAAGCTGTAGAGGCTGCAAAGCGCTTTGTGGCCAAGTACGGCCCAACTATGGCAGAGAAGCCTTTCCTATTAACTGCATTTGGCGGCGGCCCTGCATTTACAGAAACTGTATATGTAGAAAGCAGAAAGATGTTCAGCTAAGTAAATTTTTATAACAAGCATTTAAAGAACTGTTGAGTCGTAAGTTCTGTGCCTGGTTTTACAGCTTAAGCTATATCATCCAGGCAATAAATGTCGAATTCGTGGGGTTTCATTCGAAGCCCTTTTAATTTTGAGAATGCCCCGTAAAGCTCCTCGTCAGGCGACAATCCCAATAATATGCCAAAGCCAGCAGACACTGATTCGACAGACGGCGCCTTCTGGTGCGCTGTGCGCACGAAGCGCATAGCTGGCCTTTTGCCAGACTCAGCAAGCTTCATAGCGAGCATCTGCAGAATCCCTGCTGCTATGCACCCAATAGCCGCATATCTTTCTGTTGCCTCAATTGCCCTGAGGATCTTTGCCTGATCTTTCGGATCAGAAACTGCCTCCAGCGAGTCAGGGCTGCCCTTCTTAGCATATCTGTCCAGCTTTGGCATTGCCTTCGTCCAGAACCGCGCGCCAAAGCATTTGTTCGCCTGCTTTAGCGATTTAAATGCCGACTCGATTGAAAACCTTAGGCTGTAGATCTCAAGCGCCTCTACAGCTGGCATGCCTGTGTCTGTGCAGGCAATAATTATCTGGCCGCTGCCTGTGCAGGCGAAAACAAACAGCAGCTCTTCGCGCTCGCTTTCTGTTTTGCCCCACAGCAGCGTTTTTGAGTGCACCAGCACTGTTTCCTCCTTGCCATACAAAACTGCGCTTTCTTTTGCAAAGAGCTCTTTCTCAGCCTCGAACACGCTTGCCAGCTTAACGCTGGCCCCCTTTGTTCTAGGGCGCCCGCGGCCTCTTTTTTCCCCAGCCTTTGGCTCCTCAAGCTTCTCATAGCCGACATAGCTTGGCTTTGCGCGCATAATCAGCGCTGCAGCGCTTTCCTTTGCCATTTTCACAGCCCCAAGGGACATAAAATACGCATCGAGCGCGCCGACAGCCCCTCCATCGATGTCTTGGGAAGCTTCGCAGAGCGCTCTCACAGACTGCATCACATGGCTCTCAGCCCTCTCTTCGCAGCCTTTCCAGCGAAACGCCTCAGCAAGGCCGTTATGGATTGCCAGCGACAATGGGATGCACAATGAGAGCCCGCCGGCAGAGGCAGCGATGCCGAGCCCTCCCCAAAGATGCCCAAAGATATATGAGGGCTTTGAAGAGTTCTCAGACTCTTGGCTGTGCTTTTTCACTCCCGGCATATGCGAGCCCTCATGTGCCTGTTTAGTGCCGTCGCTGATGAGCACAGCCCTTCCATCAAAGATCCTGTGCAGGGGCGCGAAGGCAAGCACAGCCCTCCTCCAATACAAAAGGAGCGTTTCAGCGCAGAAGGCAGTTGAGCGGAAAAAGCGCTCAACCGAGCTGTAGCTGGCAAAGCTGAGGGCAAGGGCCCTTACAATGCCGGCCATGCCGGCATTGCCAGGGCCGCACATGAAGCCAATAGCTATGGCAGAAAACCATTTAAACGTTGCTTCCCTTGAAAAGGCTGGCCTAAGGCTTTGAAGAATTTTGTCTGCAAATTTCATGGCTGTCTTTTTTGGCTGCTGTGGTTTGTGCTACAATTGTTTTGCAATGGTTCCAGCTGCTCTATCTCCTTTGTGGTTGTAACAAAAGGATAGCATGCATAATGCTGGAATCTATGCTATTAATGCCACATTGTGTCGATTCATATTCATAGCCATCAAACTTACGACTCTTCAG
>Ga0082212_10003879_pt1 | contig 21021 bp, 17 predicted proteins | sample TergutNt197P3_FD_71548 | JGI IMG/M metagenome (GOLD analysis project Ga0082212, IMG submission 71548) | Neocapritermes taracua P3 segment gut microbial communities from Petit-Saut dam, French Guiana - Nt197 P3 | ecosystem: Host-associated > Arthropoda: Insects > Digestive system > Gut ... | reverse complement strand
AAGACGCCAAAGTATGTGCTGATATTGCTGCCGGCGCCGAGGGAATTGCGGTGCAGGGAGATCGCCAGGTCTGGTTTGACGTCCCGTATCCTCTCTGCCCTGGGCTCCAAGTCAAAGTAGACGTCAGAAGCGCGGGTCATCACGACCTGGGCGCCTGCCTGGCACAGCACCTTCTCCAAGGCGATCGCCAGATCCAGGTTGACATCCTTCTCCAGCTTGCCACGGGCGCCTGCAGGGCCGGTGGCGCCGTTGTCCCTGCCTCCATGCCCGGGGTCGAGCAGGATCACCTTGCCTGCTAGAGGGAGCGCGGCTTGGATAGCTGCGCTTGCATCTGCGTCTGCGCTTGCAGCCGCGCTTACATCCGCATATACAGATGGGGCTTCGCCGCCGCCCGGGTCAACGGCAGCAAGGGAGGTTAAGTATGCCTCGGGCAAGGTCAGGGGATAATTGAACCGGAAGGATAAGGTACTCGTCTTTTCGTCGTAGTGGATATGGTAGCCATATAAGCGCCCCGCCTTGCGCAAGGGCATATGGTATACGGCGTTGGGACCGTTCTGACCAAAGGTGACCGCGCCGAATAGCGGGTCTTCCCCCGCGCGCTGGAGGGCTTGCCCTTTGGTCTGATGGAGGGTGAGTAAGACTGCCTCGTCTGTGACGTCCACATAGTACGATGTGAAATACGGCACGCGGAAGGCGATCTCCACGGATTGACTACCCGGCGTCATGAAGGCTGAGCTTGTTTCGCAGGAAGGCAAGGTCTCGTCTGCAAGGATCTGTACATTGGGTTTGTATGTCCAATGGCCGGAATCCATCAGATAGTAGCCGTTAGACTCTGCAATGACATGTCCCTTGACGCCTTTCTTCAGAGGCTGAAGGCGGGTGGCGTCGGCGGATTGCTCTGCGCGGACGACGGTAAGGTCATCCTTTGTCATGTAGACCAAAGGGTCAGGGAGCTGGGTCACTTTCGGACCCTGGGGGACGCCGCCGCCTGTGCTTGGGGCAGGAGGGGCCCAGGTGCTGGTCAAGCTGTAGGATAGCGCATCCTCTTGATGGGTGAAGGTGAAAACGTTTTTACCAGACTTGAGAGGCACAAATACGCTAAAATAGCCGCTGACCGTGCAGTCTACGCGCTTGCCATCCAGATAGAGGGGGAATCGGGGGTCAGCCGATCCTATGATGTAGGAGTTCGCCGACGCAAGCGTGCTGCCCGAAGAAGGGTAGGCGATCTTGAGAGGCAAAGCCAAATCCATATCCATGAAGAAATCCTTCAACTGATCCCGTAGACCCAGAGCGTTCTCCTCAATCTTGCTGTAGCCGTAAAACACGCTGCCGTCAATGGCGCCCAAAGCGCGGTTGAGCGTGATCTGATTGCCGATCTCCGTGGGCTTAAGCCACGCGCCTTCCGTACCCACCCGATATGCCCCGTGCCCGATATAGAGCTTAACGTTTGTACCCAGCGTGACGCCTCGCCACCACCTTGCCAGGATATCAAAGTCGCTGCCTTTTGTGCCGATCGCCCAATAGATCTGGGGAACAATATAGTCTATGATTTCCTCGGTGACCCATAAACGGCTGTCGGCAAAGATCCGATTGCGGCTCTCGAAGCCATTGGTGTCCGAACCCAAAGGGGAACTTGAGGCATTCTGCCATATGCCGCTGGGGGATATCCCGAACTCCACGCCCGGGCGGATCTCCTTGATCGCGCCATAACACATCCGGATAAGGGATGTGGTGTTTTGTCTGCGCCAGTCATGGAGCGAGAGGCCTGCAGGTTTGCCGTATTTCTCGTATGCGGCCGCGTCGTTGTAGGATGTATCACTGGGATAGAAGTAATCGTCAAAATGAATGCCGTCGATATTGTACCGCTGGACGATCTCCCTGACGCCATCTACCACAAGCTGCATGGCTTCAGGCTCGCCGGGGTTGAGGTACAGCTTGCCATCCCCGCAAGCCATGGTCAGATCCGGGCGGTGTTTCACCGGCGAAGCTTCCGGCAGGAAGTCATGGCTGTTCTTGGGGCTGGTAACCGTACCCATGGTCAGACGGTAAGGGTTGATCCATGCATGTACTCGAATCCCCCGTTGTTCCGCTTCGTCCAACAAGAAGGCTAGCGGGTCGTATCCGGGGTCTATGCCTGCTGTGCCGGTCAGGTATTCGGACCAGGGGAAGAGGTCCGAGGGGTAAAAGGCGTCCCCGTGTGGGCGTACCTGAAAGAAAACCGTATTGAGCCCGGCGTCTTTTGCCGTGTCGAGAATGTCGATCAACTCCTGTTTTTGCCGACTCTCGCTGTTTTGCCGTTTGGGAAAGTCAATGCTGTAGACTGTGGCGATCCAGACGCCCCGCATCTCTTCTTCGTCGATCAGATGGGGCGGCTCAACTTCCGCATCCTTCGCGCCGTCGCCCCTGCCGGACGCGAGCAAAGCCCCTTCGCCGGAAAGCAGGGGGGGCATGGATGGCAAGGCAGACTGTATCTGCACAGCAAAGGGCAGCCTCCCCACGCCGCTGCGAAACCCGGCGTATAAATCCGGGGCAAACTGACGCGCAGCGCCCAAGCCGCAGAGGAGGGCGATGAGGGAAACAAGAATGTATATCATCAAGTCTGAGGGGCTTTTTTCCACCTTATGCATAGCATTCCTCCAAAGGCTTCCATTCTTCCATAGGACTGCATACTTCGCCGGCTGAAGATCCCGCTCAAGTGGGAAGAATCAGGTACCCTGTGACGGTGTACCTGCCCCTGCGCAACGCGGCGCTGACCTCCGGGTCCTGACGGATGGTGTTGGGGAGGAAGACGTCGATTTTGTTCCCTTTGACCGCCCCGCCCCTGTCATGTACGGTAAACACCCCGCTTTCGCTGATAAAACCCAGCTCGGGGATATAGAATTGGGTACCGAAGGGATAGCCGCTGTCCGCCGCCACTGAGCCGGCTATGGCTTGCGCCCCGGACGCGGTATAGGTCGTGTCCCTCCCGGTATAGTAAAAAGTGACGGTGAGATCAAAAGGATCGCTTAGTTGTCGGGCGTTCTGTGCCGGCTGTGGAATCTCATTCGCGGCCAACTCGGCAAGAATGCGCTCGTTGATCGACGCCATGGGGCCGGTCAGGGCCTCGTTTTCCACCCAAGGGCTGTGAAGCAAGACGACGCCGCCGGCTTCCCGCCACTGGATCTCCAGATCCAGCATTTCGCATAGAAAACGAAGGGGGACATAGACGTCGCCGTGGATCGTTTCAAGGGGCACGGGTATAGCGATACTCTCATTGCCGTGAGATACCGCATTGCGCTCCATATCCAGATGGTAAGCTTTGTCATACTTGATCAGGCGAATCCTGTCGTCGACGCCCGTCTCCAGCCCGCAGCCCGCGAGGAGGCGAAAATGCTCCAGGGGGACCATCAGGCAGCCCTCTTTGGTTTGCGCCGGCACGCACAAAAGGGAGTCGCTGGTATTGACCAGGATATGGGCGCAGGGCCTCCCCGGGTCGCCGCAGGGCCAGCCTGCGTCAAGGAGGGCTTTGTTACGCAAAGCCTCGTCGGAAATGACGGACATATAGCCTTGCGGCGGGTTCAGTCGAAGGTGGTCCAATTCCTCGGCGATAAGCAAATCCGAGTACCCGCTGATTCTTGCGGTCAGTAGGCTGAGGAGAGCGACGACAAAGACGAGCGCTAAGATACCGCGCCATGCTATTTCGTTTTTTTTGGGAGAAAGCAGCGTAAACAAGATAAAACCTCCTATAAATGAAACGGGGTATCTAACCCAATACCCCGCCGGAACTATACCATATCCATGGGGAAAAGGCAAACCCATTAATGGGAACAATGATCATTAATAGCATATTATTACAAGAGACGATAAGGGCTACGCCTGTATGATGCGCAGCGAAAGTAGGCGGGGCATGGATTAAGAGGGATTTGTATGCAATTTGTTAAAAATGTGTTATATTATTAAACAATATTTATTATCATAGAGATAAATAAAGGACGGATAAGGGAAGGAGAATCACAATGGAGAAAAGGAAAGCTGTGGTTTTGGCACTGGGTCTGGTTATGCTCATGCTTGTATCTACATTTGGCTCTACTTTGCCGGCTTTTGCCGGTAGCGGCGACGGCCCCTATACGGTAACCGTTCGGTATTATGACAGTATACAGGTAACTTATATAGGTACCGATTTCGCCGGAGGTGCATGGGAGAGCCGGGGGGACGTCCCCATCGGCGGGACAGAGGTCGCCGCCCAAGCCTACTGTGTGGATCCCTTTGTCAGTTTTCACAAATTAGCGGATACCACCGGATGGGACAGCGTTCTTGGCGCGACAGTCGACGCCAAAGGCGGCTACGCTGCCGCTGCCCCCTGGAATGCGTCCGTCGCTCTACAGCAATACGGCGACGCCGTGCGATGGCTTGTGCTCAACGGGTACAGGGGGGATTTCCTGGCAGACGATCAAGCGAGCCAGGACAGCGTTGACCGTCTGCAAGGGCTATATGGCTATGTGGGGGATATCGATAAAACCATTGCGCTTATGGCGACCAAAATCGCCATTTGGAAGGCGGTGACCAACGACAGGGTGGACGTCGTCAGTACTAGCCTGGATGATGTGTTGGATAAAAGAGATACACTGGACGCGCTGATCCAGGGCATGCTGAGCGACGCCTTATCCGGCAGGGAGACTGGCCTTGCGGCGACAGAATTGGCCCTCGAGGTCAAAGGCAGCGCCGAACTGCGGTTCTCTGATAGCGGGAGCAATCCCGCATATGGGTACTATGGGCCCCTGCGGTTCGAAGTGAAGCTTCTGAATCAAGGCGTGGATTCCTCTTACCGCCTCGCTGTGGATAAGGTATACCTGGCAATCCAGGGCATTGCGCTTGATGACGTCGATGTGGTGTACGCGAACAGGAGCCCTCTGGAGAAAGGGCGCCTCTTCGGGACGGACAGCGAAGCCTTGTATTTAGATAAGGGAGCAACGGACGGTAGCGGGATATGGGTCAGCGACGACGTCTATCTGAAGGCGCCTATCAACCGGCATCACATCACCGGCGCGCCTCTTTCCTCCGATCTGCTAAGCATCAGGGCGATGGTAAGGGCGGCGGATGTGCCGCTGGCAGAGGGGACGCCTCTCACCTTTGTGTATGAAAGCGCCGGGATGCAGGAATGGGACGCGGTGCAGGCTTTCATCGGCGGGGCTGACGAGTACGCGAAGGCGGATCTGTACGCATCCGCTAGGCTGGATACAGGGGAATCGGCTTACGGTAACCTTTATCTGGCGAAACAGGTCTACAATGGCATAGCGGATCAAGAGTATACCTTCAAAGTATATGCTTCCCATGAGCCTGAGTTTGCTGAGGTGACAACAGCCAATTTGGCGGATTATCGTGTTCTGCCTGGGAGATGCATCAACGCCGACCACAGCATTACGGTGAAGAATGGCGATATGGTGGAGATCGACGGGCTGCCGTCAGATCTGTACTATTGGGTGGAGGAGATCGACGCGCCGGATGGTTGCGATACGGCATATTCGGTAGAGGCGGTTACAGTAGAAGACCTGGCGGAAGGCACATTAGCCGGGCCGATCCGGATGGACTGCAGCGGCGCCTACGGGGTAGCGACTGTGACCTTTATCAACACCTTCCCTGCGCCGGAGGAAGAGGCCGATGGCGAAGAGCCCGTGGACACGGGCGATTCGGAAGACGCCGGGGAACCAGATGACGCCGGGGAGCCAGAGGGGGATGACGCGATAAAGCGCCCGGGGTCGCAGGGCGATGGGGACGAGGATATGGCTACCCAGCTTGTGACACGCAAGCCTAGCATCGACGAAGCGCCGGAACCGGCAAATCCGGGCGCGTCCTTGACGTATAATGGGCAAGGCAGCTATACGGAGATCCATCATGACGGGACTGCCCTTGGGGAATGGAAATGGGACGAGGGAGAGGAGGACTGGCTATTCGACGGCCAGTCGCCTTTGGGCAATCTAGCGCCCACAGGCGACAACAGGATACAGGCGGGTGTATATCTGGCAGGCGCCGTCATTCTCTTAGGCATATGCTGCGCCGCCTGCCGACGGAGGGTGGAGCGAAAGCACAGCGCATAAGGCTCCCCCCTGAACAGTAACGGCGCCAGGGTGGCCAGGGTGGAAATGCGTTTCGGAGCATTGACAAGCCGGCGTCGCTGCGAGTATAGTTATGGGTGGATTGCAGGGGGGCCGTACACCGGCTGGAGGGGACAGAGTGAAGCACACATTCGCGGTATTGGTCGAAAACAGCCCCGGCGTACTTTCAAAGGTCGCCGGGCTTTTCTCCCGGCGCGGATTTAACATTGAGAGCCTGGTCGTCAGCGAGACGGAAGACCCAAGCACTTCCCGCATGACCATCGTGGTGGAAGGGGATAACCGCGTACTGGAGCAAGTGGGGAAGCAGCTCAATAAGCAAGTGGACGTCATCAAAGTCAACGACATCACCAACGAAGAGACGGTGGACAGGCAGCTGTGCCTGATCCGTGTCACGACGGAGGATCAGAATGCCCGTCAGGAGATCCTGCAGATCACTGAGGTATTCCGCTGCCATGTGGTGGATCTGGGGCGAAAGTCGCTGATCGTGGAAGCCACAGGAGACGAAGCGAAGGTAGAGGCTATGATCCGCGCACTTAGGCCTTTTGGTATCACAGAGCTGGTGGGGACCGGCAAGGTAGCGATGATCCGGGGAGCCCAATAGACGCGGCGATAGCACGGATCCAGGCGGATCACAAAGGAAGGCAACGATGCAGACGGGAGCGGAAATACTGATACAGGCACTGGAGCGGGAAGGGGCTGAGCTGGTCTTTGCCTATCCGGGCGGCGCGAGCTTAGAGATTTTTGATTGCTTGCGGCAATCCTCCATCAAGACAGTGCTTGTCCGTCATGAGCAAGGCGCCGCACACGAAGCCAGCGGATATGCCAGGGCAAGCGGGAAGCCGGGCGTGTGCATAGCCACATCCGGACCCGGCGCCACGAACCTGGTCACCGGCATCGCCGCCGCCTGCATGGACTCCGTGCCGATGGTCATCATTACCGGTCAGGTCTTCGCTTCCATGGTGGGGACGGACGCGTTCCAGGAAGTAGACGTCACGGGTATCACCGACCCCATCACCAAGCATAACTACTTCGTCAAAGATGTGAACGCTATCGCCCAGACAGTAAGGGAAGCTTTCTATATCGCCACCAGCGGCAGACCAGGCCCGGTACTGATCGATTTGCCCAGGGATGTGGCCATGGAGGCGTCTGGCACAGTGGAGGCCGCAGCTGTCCGGCTCAGGGGCTACAAGCCAAACCTGAAAGGGCACGCAGGGCAAATCAAGCAGGTACTCCGGCTCCTAGACGAAGCGGAGCGGCCCGTGATCATCGCGGGCGGCGGCGTCATCGGTTCGGGCAGCTGGAGCGAGCTTGCGCGTCTCGCCCATACCCAGCAGATACCCGTAGCCAACACCTTGATGGGGCTGGGGAGCATTCCCTGGGATGACCCTCTGGCGCTGGGAATGGCTGGCGTCCATGGGCTTGCTCCGGCGAACCTCGCCATACAGAGGTCGGATCTGCTGATCGGCCTGGGCGTCAGATTTAGCGAGCGGCTCACCGGCAGCATCGGAGGCTTCGCCCCTCACGCTAAGATCATCCACATCGATGTGGATCCAGCCGAGATAGGGAAAAACCTCCGTGTGGACGTACCCTTGGTCGGCGACTTGAAAATCGTGCTCAATCAGCTGCTGGAAAAGCTGGCGCCTGCGGAGCGGCCAAACTGGCTGGCGGAGATCGCCGGTCTGCGCTCCACGCCCGCCCCGGGCAGCAAGCTTGCCGAAGGCTTGTCGCCGATCACTGTACTGGAGGCGCTTGGCAGAGTTATGCCTGAGGATACAGTAGTCACCACCGATGTAGGGCAGCATCAGATGTGGGCCGCCCAGCGCCTGCCCCACCGCTACCCAAGGCATTTTATCTCCTCCGGAGGATTGGGCGCCATGGGATACGGCTTGCCTGCGGCGATCGGCGCCAAGCTGGCTTGTCCGGACAAAACTGTGCTATGCGTCACCGGGGATGGCAGCTTCCAAATGGGCCTACCCGAACTGGGTACAGCAAAAGAGCAGAAACTAGCGATCAAGATCCTGCTCATCAATAACGATTCCCTCGGGTTGGTCAGGCAGCTCCAGGATTACTACAGCGGCCAAAGGCATTCGGCTGTTTACTTTGCCGACAATCCGGATTTTGGCGTCTTAATCAAAGCATATGGCGGGCGCTACTATCCAGTGACCGACGAAAAAGGGCTCGTGGAAAGCCTGCATGTTTTTTTGGCAGACCCCGGTCTTGCTTTGCTCGAAGCTAAGGTATCCGCAGGAGAAGACGTCTTACCTGCGGTGCTCCAGGGAAACGCCCTGGACGTCATGGAAGGGGCCTGACCCTCCATGTGATCCGTACACGATTTGCTACACATGCCCGGCGGCGCGTTGCGCTAGCATGGTTTCCCTCAGATCCGCCTTCATCTTCGCCAGACGGCGCTTTACCGTACTGAGCGGGATGTGGGTTTGTTCGCTGATGGCTTGATACGTCATATTGTAGTAATGCCTCATCAGGAAGAGCTCCTGATCGGACTCCTTTAAAACGCGTATCCACCTGCGAATGCTGTCTGTCTCCTCGCCGCGGGTATCCTCTTCGGCAACGGAGAGCAAAGCATAGCCCATCAGGTCGTCCGGGGGTAGGGGGTTGTATCGCTGCTGATCCTGCTTCGCTTTCTGATAACCATAATATAGGGCGATCGTCGTGACCCAGGGCAGGAATTTTTCGTCCTCACGCAAATCGCCCAGCTTGAGGAAAGCGCGGTAAAAAGCTTCCTGGGTGATCTCCATGGCAAAGTCTTCATTATGAAACTTCACCAGGCAGGCCCGGTATACTGTGCTAAAGTGTTCTTTATATTTTTGCTCAAAGTCATACATAATGCGTTTTGCCCTGTGAATGCGTTATCATGAAGCGCAGTGGTCTGCTCACCTGGCTTGCTGTCGGCGGATCAGATCCGCTAAGCTGTCCGCCAGAGTCTGTAATTCGTCCTGGTCGGGGCCTTCGACCGTCACCCGGATCTTTGGCTCCGTCCCGGATGGGCGCACGAGAAGCCTGCCCCTGCCGGAGAGGGCGCCTTCCGCTTGCCGGATAGCCTCGGCGATATGCGGGTTGGTATCCCAGCCGTCTTTGGTATCGACTACTGCGTTGACCAGTACCTGGGGGAAGCGTTCCATCTGTCCGGCAAGCTCAGCTAAGGGCTTGCCTGTCCTTTTCATCACAGACAATAGGTGTAGGGCGCTCAGTATGCCGTCCCCTGTAGTGGAATCGCCCAGCAGGATGATGTGCCCCGACTGTTCCCCGCCGATGACGGCGCCTTTCGCCAGCATCTCCTGCAATACGAATCGATCCCCGACTTGCGTCTCCAAGTACTCGATCCCTGCGCGGGCCAAGGCCTGCTTGAAGCCCAGGTTACTCATGACAGTAGAGACGACCGGACCGCTAAGCCTGCCTTGCGCTTGCATATGAAAACTAAGGATCACAAGGATCTGGTCCCCGTCCACGTCCTGCCCCAAATGATCTACCGCCATAAGTCGGTCGGCGTCCCCGTCGAAAGCAATCCCGGCGTGGGCGCCCCACAGCGGGACCTCTTTCTGGAGACTGGCTAGATGCGTAGATCCGCAATCCAGGTTAATATTTAAACCGTCCGGCAGGTCATGGATGCTGATGACCTGGGCGCCTGCCTTCCGCAGAGCCATCGGGCCCAGCTCGCTAGCCGCGCCATTGGCGCAATCCACGACCACTTTCAGGCCGTCCAGCCTCTCGTCGATGCAGGAAGCGAGATACTCTACATAAAGCCCGGCGCCGTCCGGGAAAGGCTTGATCCAGCCGACGCCCTGCCCGCCAGGGCGGGCTTCTATGCCAGGCGGGTCATCGATCAAGGCCTCAATGGCTTCCAGGACGTCGTCCTCCAGCTTGTACCCTTCGTGGCCAAAGAATTTGATACCGTTATCTCCGGCAGGGTTATGGGAAGCAGATACTACAGCGCCTATGCAGCCATGGGTGATCCTGGCCAGATACGCGATGGCAGGCGTCGTTAATACCCCTACGTCGTAGACATTGACCCCTGACGAACAAAAACCGGCGCTCAGCGCGCCTTGCAGCATTTGCCCGGACAATCTGGTATCCCGCCCAATCATCACCGTATCCGCAAGGTTTCTCTCCGTCAGGATAAAACCGGCGGCAAGCCCCAGGCGGAAAGCCAGCTCAGGGGATAAATCCTGATTTGCTTCACCCCGCACGCCGTCGGTCCCAAAATAGTGCAACACCATACAAAACTCCTACTCAAACTTCATTATGAAATAACCTGACCGTCTCCTCGCTCACCTGCACGATTTCGATATCCTCCCCGGCTACCACAGTCAGGGGGTAATCTCTGGCGTCTGCCGGCTCGCCCTCTAAATCCACATATGCAAGTATATCGATTTGCAACTCCCCGTCAATGGTAGATTCTTCAAAGACATTGGCATACGCAGCCACGAGCGCATTCACGGTCAAGGGGATCGTCCCGTAGTTTCTGCCCTCCGGCGCATTGTGTATCTCAATGGGAATACGTTCGATCAGCCGCCGGGTAAGGTTTTTCTCAATGCGGACGGTAAGCTCTACCATGTCGCCTTCCAGTACATCGATGTCGGGCGTCGTCACAAGACGGACGAAACCCTGGAAAGTCTCCGTCATGGGGGATAAGTCGATCGGTTCGGTGGTCAGGTACTCGATCGTACTGATGGCGGAATATGTGCCATTGATCTTCACGGCGGAGGGGCGGACTTCCACGCCGGTAACGATGTACCTGTCATCCACGCTGCCGGATAATGCTGTGCGTACGGTGACGCTCTTGGAAGAGAGGTTCTCTGCGATATCCACGCGTACGTTTGTCCTGTCCGCGGACATGCTGATCCGGCTGCTTTGCAGCGCAGCGCCGTCCAGGTCAAGGAGCTCGATGGGTAAATCCGCCGTATAGGGCGTCGTCCTTTCAGAAAGGTTCACGCTGACGCTGGCTTCCGTAATCTGGTCCAGTATCCGCTGGGGCCCGGACAGGGTGATGGAGGAAGGGCTAAGCACAGGATCCCTATAACTATAGCCCTCCCGGACGGCATTATGCGTGACGCAGACGATAGGCATGGTAATGCTGCCCATAACGTCAACACTCAGTTCCACGGATTCCGGGCGGATATAGACTACAGATAAGCCGCTTGGCAGGGAGTATTGGACAGGGTATTGGGACGTACCGGGCTTGACGTCCCGCAAGTCCACATATGCCCTGACGTCCCTGGCAAGAATCAGATTGTAGGCAGACCTGTACCCGCTCACGCGGATTTCCACTGCGCCGGGATCATTCTCCAGAAGATAGTTTTCCGCCAGGCCTGTGACCGTGACGCCGACATGGTTGTATGACCTTTCTGTGATGGGGTTTTCTGAACTTTCGATGAAGAACATCAGAAAGACAGCCATGACGACGGCCAGAAGGGCATAGAATAAATTGCTGTTGAAGAATTTTTTCATTATTTTTTCGTTAAGCTCCTGCCCCAGTCAGTGATGGCGGAAAAGGCATTGCCTGCCGTGGGCCGGCGGAACCGCTCCATCAGCATGCTCCGCAAGGTGTCGTCGTTCAAGTAGCGGGTCATGCGCCCTTCCTCCACGACGCTAATCACGCCGGTCTCCTCAGAGACGACAATGATGAAGGCGTCGGAAACCTCGGATAAGCCCAGCGCTGCCCTGTGCCTGGTTCCCAGGCTTTTGCTGATGTTTGGGTTTTCGGATAAAGGTAAGAAGCACCCTGCGGCATACACATGATTGCCCCGGATGATGGAGGCGCCATCGTGGAGGGCAGCCTTCGGAAAGAAGAGATTCTCCAAAAGCTCGCAGGAGATCTCGGCATTGATCAATACGCCGGTATCCGCATACTCATTGAGCCCGGTGTTGCGCTCGAGTACAAGGAGTACCCCGGTCTGGGATTTGGCCATGAGAAGGACGGCACGGACGATCTCATCGACCATCCGCTGGAAGGTCTCCTGATCCAGGACCTGATGACCAAAAAAACTGCCCTGCCCAAGCCTCTCCAAGGTCCTTCTGAGTTCGGGCTGGAAAATAATGGGAAGCGCAACCAGGAGCATAGTCTGTACCTGCGACAATAGCCAGCTGACGGTCTGCAGCTGAAGGAGGTTGCTGACAAAGGCAATGACCAAAAGCACCAGAAGCCCCTTCAACAACTCGACGGCTCTGGTGCGCCGGACCATGGTCAGTACTTTATAAAACAGATAAGAAACGATAGCAATATCGATCGCGTTTCTTATGGAAATAGCGTCCATTATCCTATCAAGCACTATCCAGATCAACCCTCCATAAAGAAGCCGGCCCGATGCAGGCAAGCCGAGTCCGTGAGTCATCGCCGCAGGCAGACGCGCGTTGCGCCTACCCCCGCCAAGCGGTTACCGCAGCTTATATTCTATCATACAATCCCGGATTTATCTCTTATTTTTGCATTTTCCATATGATATACTGTGTAATATGAGAACGAACTATATCGCAGTGGCGACCATCACGCTGGCGTGCTTTTTGGTAGGCGCATTCTATACGCTGCACCAGGATTATGTCGGCGCGGAGACTAACCAGAATACGGCCCTAAGCGAGCGCATGGATAATCTGGTATCTACAATCATGGACCTTGAGCAGGAGATAGCCGCCTATGAAGGGCTCATCGCCCAATACCGCGGGGAGCTGACGGAAATCGACCTGATCCATCAGTCTGCTGAGATCCAAGCTTATCAGGAAGAGCTGACTACGGCGCAGCTCAGGGCGGGGCTGACCCAGGTGACCGGGCAGGGGGTCGAGATCACGATGGACGATAATTATGACGGATTAAGGGAGAACCCCGGCGGCGACCCGAACGCCTATATCATCCATTATGACGACTTGCTGTCCGTCATCTCAGATTTAAAATCAGCAGGCGCAGAAGCGATATCCATCAATGACCAGCGCTTTATCGGCACGACGGAGTTGCGCTGCGTGGGCAACGTGATCCTCGTCAACACGACGCGTCTGGCGCCGCCTTTCGTCATTCAGGCGATAGGCAACCCCATGATCATGTGGGACATGGTTGCCCAAGGCCGCTATGGGAGCCTGCAGCTGAACCATTTCCCCGTGACGATGGACGTCGACGAAGCGCTGATTCTACCTGCATATAAGGGAGAAATGCAATATGTCCACGCGCAGATATTATAGCGGCACACACAACCGCATCCAAAGGCGCGGGGCGAAGGAGGCTTACCGTACATGTGGTGGCTGATCCCGATATGCGGCTTGCTCCTGGGCGCGTATTTCGGACAGTTTTTGAATATCGAAATCCCGGCAGGTATGGTGAAGTATCTGTCCATCGGGATTATGGCTTCCCTGGATTCTGTATTTGGGGGGGTTAAGGCCTTATATGAGAAAAAGTATGACAGCCTCATGATGTTATCCGGTTTCTTTACGAATGCGCTGCTGGCGGGCGCCCTTGCCTATATCGGCGATATGCTGGGGTTGGATCTGTATTATGCCGCGATTTTCACCTTTGGCGTCAGACTGTTTAGCAATCTGTCCATGATCCGCGTACATATGATCAATAATTTCCGCGAGAAGAACCGGCTTTTTCGTGAGCATAACGAAGCAATCGAGATGGACGAAGAGCAAGACGACAGTCTAGACAGTCAGCCGGAGGAGGAACCTGGCGTCGCGCTTGACGATAGGAAGGCTGACGACGGGCGTGAGGGAGAAGGCTGACAGGGGAGGAGCGCACAGGAGGGGCGATGATCCAGGTAGAGGAGAAACAGAAGGGCACATGGGGGGGCACGCTGCGAAACATGCTGGCCTTCTTTTGCGCGCTGGCAATTCTGGGGACCTCATTCTCCGTGCAGTTTCAAGCCCAAAAGTCGCCGGAGAGGGAACTCTACCAGCAGAGGCAGGAAAACCTGATTGTCATGGTGAAGAATCTCACAGAAAAGCGGCAGCGCCTGGGCCAGGAGATGACGGATCTGTCTTCTCAGCTATATGACCGCAGGAATGCCTTTGAAGACGAGGCGATGACCATCCGTTCCCTGGAGCAGCAACTGGCGCGCCTGGAGATCGCCAATGGGACGAAGCCGGTGACCGGGCAGGGGCTGGAGATCCAGTTCCAGGCAACATCTGCGGTATCCTATACGGACCTGATCCTCCTGGTCAATGAGCTTTATGCCGCCGGGGCCGAAGCGGTAGCGGTAGGCGACTACAGACTGACAGGGAACAGCTACCTTTTCTACTCCGACACACCGGACGGCAGGGTGATCACGGTGAATAACAGCCCGGTGGCCCTGCCTCTCAGGGTGCTGGCGATCGGGGACGCAAGCAATCTGGAGAAGGGGCTGACTTTCCCCGGAGGGTTTATGGACTTAATGATGTACTACAGGGTCTACCCGACGCTGCGCCAGAAGGAAAGCCTGGACTTGCCCCCGGTAGGTAGCCCGCCGTTTTATTATTATTTGAGCGCGTATCTGCCCGCGCAATAACTCGCGCCGGCTGCCTGGCAGGTCATGAGGCACTGTAGAACCCATACCTGGCGATGCTTGGTGAATCTTGGTGAAGCTTCAGGATGCTTACGGATGCTTTTTACTGCTGATTGATGCGTGATTGATGCATGATTTGTATAGCGGGAGGCGGATGGAGATGAAAATTGTTAGCGGAAAAGACATGGCTGCCATTGACAAGTGGGTGATCGAAGAACGGGGGATCCCCCAACTGCTCTTGATGGAAAACGCCGGAAGGGCGGCCGCAGCCGCGGCTTGGAAGTATCTGAGTACGGAGAAGAACCAGGCGGTGATCATTGCAGGCAAGGGTAATAACGGCGGAGACGGACTGGTAGCCGCCCGCCACCTGCATCAGTGGGGCGCTGACGTCCGCTTGTTCTTGCTGTGTAATCCGGAAGAATACCAAGGCACAGCCAGGGAGAACTGGGGCTTCATCGAAGGCGCGGACATCCGATGGTATGTACTCAAGGACAAGAACAGTTTCTATCCCTTGAAGCTCTGCCTGGAAACAGCGGCGGTGGCGGTGGACGCTATACTGGGCGTAGGCTTCCGCGGCAGCCTGGAAGAGAACTATCTGCAGGCTGTGGAAGCGCTGAACCAGGGCAGCGCCCGGGTGCTATCCGTGGATATTCCCTCGGGGATCGACCCCGACAGCGGACAGGCGGCTAGCGAAGCGGTACTCGCCGGCGAAACGGTGGCTTTTGCCTACGGGAAACAAGGGTTGTATCAGTATCCCGGACGAAAGCACGCAGGGATAGTCAGCGTGGTGGATATCTCCGTACCCAAGGAAGCGATAGAAATTCTGGGGCAGACTACAGAGTGGGTAGACGCCGGATATGCGGGGGCTTTGCTTCCAAGCATTCAGGAAGACAGCCATAAGGGCAGCTTTGGCCATGTGGTATCCGTAGCCGGATCTAGAGGGATGACAGGGGCTGCCCTCCTGGCGGCAAAGAGCGTGCTGCGGGGCGGCGCGGGGCTGGTGACCACCGCGGCGCCGGACTCGCTGGCTGACGGATTTGACCTGGCTTTCCCCGAAGGGATGACCGCTGCGCTGACGGAAGACAGCCCGGGGCGCTTGTCTCCGCAGGCTGGAAGCGAAATATTGGCTATAGCGAAGGATACAGATGTACTGCTATTTGGACCTGGCTTGGCGCGTGACGCATCCCTGCCTGAGATCCTGCAGCAGGTGCTGGCGGCTTGGGAGAAGCCGACGGTCCTGGACGCCGGCGGGCTATGGGCGCTGGCGCAGAATAAGGACATCGCGATAAGCGCTGCCGGACCCCTTGTCCTGACGCCACACCCCGGGGAGATGGGGATGCTGCTGGACGTGACAACGCAGGAGGTCCAAAGAGACAGATGCGCCGCAGTATGTAAGGCGGCAAGGGAATACGGGGCAGTGGTCGTGCTGAAAGGGGCTTCTACCTTGGTCGCCGATCCCGAAGGCATGCTGTATATCAATTCGACGGGAAATCCGGCGCTGGCGACGGCGGGCAGCGGCGATGTGCTGGCTGGGGCCTTGGCAGCGTTCATTGCCCAGGGCTTGCCGCCCTGTGACGCTGCTGTGCTGGCGGTATTTCTCCACGGCTTGGCTGGCGATATGCTAAAGGAAACGAAAGGAGGCAGGGGATGCTTAGCCGGGGAGATCGCCGACTTCTTGCCCCTGGCTGCAAAGGAAATGCGTGATGGAAATAAACGGCAAATCTGAGTATAGCAACGTTATTACAGGACAAACCAACGATGTAGCAGGACGAACCGACGCAAGCATGCTATACGCCCTAGTGGATGCGGAAATACATCCGGTAGGCCGGAAAACGTTCAAAAAAGGAATCATGCTCTGGCAAGGGGCGAAAATCCTGGCGCTTGGGGATAGCGGCAAGATCGCCATACCCGAGGGCGCCGTCCGGATCGACGGCAAGGGGATGACGGCAATCCCCGGCTTGATCGACGCCCATACCCATCTTGGCATCCTGGAGGAGGTCTATGGGTATGAAGGGGACGACCTGAATGAGACAGGGGATAGCGCCATCACGCCGGAGCTGAGGGCGATCGACGGGATCAACCCGTATGACCTTGCTTTCTGCGATGCTTTGTCCGGCGGCGTGACGACGGTAATGGTCGCGCCGGGCAGCGCGAATGTTATCGGCGGTTCTGTTTGCGTCATGAAGACAGCAGGCGTAGATTTGGATGCAATGCTGCTAGATCCGGAGGCCGGGGTGAAAGCGGCTTTCGGCGAAAACCCCAAACGGGTCTATCTGGAGCAAAAGAAACTGCCCACCACTCGGATGGGGATCGCCTCCCTCATGCGCCAGGCATTCATCGACGCCCAGGACTATGCGCAGAAGAAGGAAAAGGCTGAGGAAGAAGGGGAGGCGCAGGAGAGGAGCCTTGGTATGGAACTGCTCTGCAGGCTCCTCCGGCGTGAAATCCCCCTCCGCGCCCATGCCCACAGGGCGGATGATATCCATACGGCTATCCGTATCGCCAAGGAATTCGATCTCCGCTTAATCCTTGAGCACGGGACAGAAGCCGCAAAAGTGATACCCACCCTGCAAAAAGAGAAGATCCCTGTGGTCATCGGCCCCAGCTTTGCCAACCGTGCCAAAGTGGAGATGGAGCAAGTGGGATGGCAGGTTGTCAAGCAGCTGGTGGACGCGAACGTCCTGGTTTCCCTAATCACCGACCATAGCGTTACCCCCATCCAGTACCTTTCCCTATGCGCCGCGATGGCGGTGAGGAGCGGGCTCACCTGGGATCAGGCGCTGGAAACTGTCACGATCAACCCGGCGAAGATACTGGACTTGGATCATCGGATAGGGTCGCTGGCGCCGGGAAAAGACGCGGATTTTGCCTTGTATGACGGCGACCCCTTCCACTACAAAAGCCACTGCCTGGCGACCTATGTGGACGGGCACCGCGTCTGGGAAGCGGGGGCATAAGATTGACCACTTTTACAACATGGGCGCCTGAGGAAACCATGGCCTTTGGCGCTGGATTGGCGCAATACCTGGACGAAGGGGATTTCGTCGCCTTGGACGGGGGGCTTGCAGCCGGCAAGACTTGCCTTGTCCAGGGGATGGCGGGGGGGCTGGGTTACGACGAGGCTGTGACCAGCCCGACCTTTACCCTGCTCCATCTGTATGAAACGGGACGTTTGCCACTATACCATTTCGACGTTTACCGCTTAGCCGCGCCGGAAGAGCTGGAAGGCTTAGGCTATGAAGACTATTTCTATGGCAGCGGGATTTGCGTTGTGGAATGGGGCAGCCTTGTGGCGGATTACCTTCCGGAACGAAGGATCGGGATAACGATGGACCGGCTTGAAAGCGTCGGTATGGAAGGACGCAGGATTACAGTAGCGGCATTCGGGGGTGAAGCAAGCTGGAGGGCATGGCTGCTTCAAAAGGCTGCGGAGGTAGCGCGTCAATGCTGCGGGGATAAGGCCGGTGGATGAGACTTTGGTACCGCAGATGAGGCTTTGGCGCAGACACAGATTCGTTTAATGGAGTAGGGTATGCTTATACTGGGGATCGAAAGTGCAACGCCGGTAGCCTCCGCCGCGCTGATCGACGAGGCGGGGCTTTTGGGAGAAGTCATGCTGAATGTGGGCCTGACCCATTCTGAGCAGCTACTGCCGATGATCGACACGCTGCTTGGCCAGTGCAGGCGCAGGATTTCTGATGTGACTGCCATCGGCGTCTCCGCCGGCCCCGGATCCTTCACCGGGTTGCGCATTGGCATGGCCACAGCCAAAGCCCTTGCCCAGGGGCTTTCCCATCTCGGGGATGGGCAGGGAAGACAGAGGCAGGGTCAGGTTCTTGCGATACCTACACTGGAAGCTATGGCTTGGGCTATGGCGGGGCAGACCGTATGGGCGTCGCCCATGCTGAATGCCAGGCGGAACCAGATCTATACCGCTCTTTACCGATGGCAGGGAAGCGCAGACGCCGACGCCGACGTAGGCGCAGACGCCGAGGCAGGCGCCGACGCCGCGGGCATTAAGAAAGATAGCCAGTGGATGAAGGATGTTTTCGCCAGCCGCCAGAGGGGGAAGAAAGAGCGGATACCAGCCGGCTACGGTGAAGGGAATCTGTCTCTTACATGCTGCATCCAACCCCGGGCTACAAGCCCGGAGGCTTGGGCGGACGAGATGGCGAGCTATATGGCGGGAAATGGGCACACTGTGTACCTGCTTGGCGACGGCGCGACGATCTATAGGGAAATCTGGGATCAGGAGTTTGGGATTGACGCCCGCGTAATGCCTCCCACTGTAGGGCTCTGCAGGGGTAGCTATATCGCTTTTGCCGCGATGGAGGCGATGCAGGCGGGCAGGGATGATCTTTATAATAGTAAACCGATTTATCTAAGAGGTATATAAATGGCTTCCTACGAAATCAGAAGCATGACGGAAGAGGATATTCCCCAGATCGCAAGGATAGAACGGATGGTATTCCCTTCGCCTTGGTCCGAAGCGGCGTTCCGCAGCGAGCTTAGGGACAATGCTATGGCGATGTATCTTGTACTCACAGAAGAAACGCATCCGGACAAGGTGCTGGCGTATGCAGGCGTCTGGAAAATCTTTGACGAAGGGCATATTACCAACATTGCGGTCCTCCCAGAAGTGCAAGGCAGGAAACTGGGGAAAATGATTCTCCATGCCGTGATTCAATGGGCATGGGCAAACGGGATGAACCACCTTACCCTGGAGGTCAGGGAGAGCAACTTTATCGCAATCAGCCTTTACACGAAATCGGGATTTAAGGAAGCGGGCGTCCGTCCGGGGTATTATGGCGGCACGGAGGACGCCTTAGTCATGTGGCTGCGCAAAGACGGTGAGACGTCAGGCGCGTAACCCGGGGCGGCATCGGGGTATGGGGTAGGGATCAATGCAGCGCAAGAGGAGCGACGAATAGTATGGCGAACGCATTCCGGTGGGTATTGGGGATCGAAAGCAGCTGCGATGAGACGGCGGTTGCCGTACTGCAAAATGGAAAGACGCTGGCGGCAAATCTAGTGGCTTCCCAGACAGACCTGCACCAAGCCTATGGAGGCGTCGTCCCGGAGCTGGCTTCCAGGCAGCATATGGAAACGATAAACCTGCTCATCGACAAGGCGATGGAGCAAGCAGGCCTCCCTTGGCATGCGCTGGATGGCGTCGCTGTGTCCAAAGGACCAGGATTGGTCGGCGCGCTCCTGGTGGGTGTGAGTACGGCAAAAGCTTTGGCGTATAGCCTGGGCCTCCCCTTTGTCGGCGTGAATCATATCGAAGGGCATATCTATGCGAATTGGCTCGAACATACAGAGATCCCTTTTCCTATGGTCGGGCTTATCGTCTCCGGCGGACATACAGCCTTGATGCTCCTGGAAGGGCACGGGGAGTATAGGCTGCTTGGCCAGACAAGGGACGACGCCGCAGGGGAGGCTTATGATAAAGTAGCCAGAGCCTTGGGGTTGGGATATCCCGGAGGGCCCGTGCTGGACCGCTTGGCGCAGACGGGGGATCCGGGCGCGTATGCCTTGCCAACAGCCCATCTGAAGGATGACCCCTGGGGTTTTAGTTTCAGCGGTCTCAAGACGGCAGTTCTCAATCTGATGAACCGTAGCGCGATGAAGGGCGTCCCGGTCAGCGAAGCCGGCCTTGCCGCATCTTTCCAGGAGAATGTCACATCCACGCTGACGGAAAAAACCATTGCAGCCGCGAAAGCTTACGGTATTGACCGGGTATTATTAGCAGGCGGCGTAGCGGCGAATAGCGGCTTGCGGGAGAAGATCGCCAGGGCTTGCGCAGACGAAGGAATAGCGCTCCATCTGCCGGATCCCGGTTTTTGTACAGATAATGCGGCGATGGTGGCGTGCGCGGGGTATTATCGGCTTATAGCCGGCGATAGGGACGACTGGACGCTCAATGCCGATCCCGGGCTTCGGATGGACGCGATTTCCCTCAAGTAGCGTGATCGGCGCAATGGTTGATCTGATGCTGAAGTACAGGCAATAGGTAAGGAATAGTGAAAAGGACGAAGCGCGAGGAGGGGGCGTATGGCAAACATCACAGAAAAAGAAAACTTTACATTGATCCTGGAGGGGAAGATCCCGGAATGGCTGCCAAACTACAGCAAGGCTGTGGCCTCAGGGGGGTCGGCATATACGGGAAGGAAACCCGTCCCCGGCTCGCCGAATGTGGTAGATGTGTTCGGCGTAGAATTCCACTCGACCATAGACGGGCCGATTCCGGTCAATACCATCGACGGGAGCTTCTTATTCAGCGACATTACGAAATGGCGGAGTATCATCCCTTCGCTGGATTTAAATGGGAATGACTGGGCTGGAGAGGCGTCTGCGGCGCTATCCAGGATCGACCGAAACGAGAAATACACCGGCTATATGTTTGGCGGTATGTGGGAAGCGATGCACTATATGATGGGATTTGAAAA
>Ga0082212_10003878_pt1 | contig 21021 bp, 16 predicted proteins | sample TergutNt197P3_FD_71548 | JGI IMG/M metagenome (GOLD analysis project Ga0082212, IMG submission 71548) | Neocapritermes taracua P3 segment gut microbial communities from Petit-Saut dam, French Guiana - Nt197 P3 | ecosystem: Host-associated > Arthropoda: Insects > Digestive system > Gut ... | reverse complement strand
TATCGGTCGAAAATTGGCAGGAACGTAGTCCAACGAGCGAAACTGTTCATGCAAGTTCCAAAGTTTTTTCTTTTTCGTTTCAAATTTCGGGTCGTCAGGAACAAACGTTCCCCAGTGAATTTCCGTTCCGGCAACTGTTTTCAATCGGCACACGATTCTCGTTCCGCTCGGTACCGTTTCCATAACCGGAATGATCCATTTTAATTTCAATGGTTCGACAACGTTATCGCTGTCATTCACCAGAGCCGCCGCAAGTTGCGCTGCCGTTTGAACCAGCGGGTCACCCCAGGGAGTACCGACTGCACCGAGCGGCATGGATTGAATCCCCTGTACAATTAAATGTTGACTCCGTCTGTCGGAAACTGCATCCGAAATGTATTCCAACGGCAATACAATGCCGTTTCTGTCCACTGGCACAATGCCGCGCTGCGGTACTTCCACGAGAGCCGCCGGTACACGATAAACGAGTTTGACTTCTGCTCCAGAAGGGTATCGAGGAATCACCTGATCGACCTTTTCGACCCAAGGATGAGCGGCAAAGGCTTCAGTTAATTTTTGCGGCAACGTCTTGTCCAGTAATGAACCCGTCCTGTTGAGTCCCGAACTCCGCAATACGTCTTCGACAAACCCATCGGGAATCCAATCGGGAGACCGTGAAACCACGATTTTGTCGGCAGCAAGAAGATACGCCTGTTTGGAATGAACTTTCTCTTTTACAAGGTGCCAGCCGAGAGTACCGAGACCTGCAAAAACGATGAGAACCGAAATAATACCGATGAGTGTTCGTGTCATGAAAAATTTGGGAATTACGGTTTCGTAGTATCAATGGGAAATGGGATCGTTTTTGAAAAAGGGATTTCCCCACGCAACATTTTGGCACCTTCGCCCACGATTTTGAGATAAAGGTCGGGACGCACCCCCTCCCCTGCCACAAAATGTGCCTGTGTCGGCGGAGCGTTGGAAATCGGAAGAATGGCTGTGCCTTCGTCAAATTCATCGAACATGGAGACGTAGACCGATGTCTGCTTCATTTCGGCAAGTTTGACGAACTGCTCCCAGAGAAATTCACCACGACGACGGGAAATCAACGTGTCGCCCGGATCCTTTCGCATCAAATTGTCCCACGAAAAACCGGGATAGACCGTCGGAATCCACATGGTACCATTCTGCCGACAGGTTTCACGATCCTCGTCCCAATAGTATGTCGCCGCCATCCGCACTTGCGTCTGCGGCTTAAATGTGGTGTGTCCGATATTCCAGATGCAATAAACTTTGAAGCGTTTGTAATACGCCTGCCACTCCGGGTCAGGATGTTGCCGCCAGTCCCAACTTCCGCCGCCCACCAATGCGGCTTGGTATTTGCCCGATTGCTCAAAGAAGTCAATCAGTTGGTTCGCTAGTTGGGCGGTCATCTTGTTATGAGCGTCGTTACCATAGAATCCCCAAATCTGCACAACCGGCTTACCGCCGTGCTTCATGTAGCGGTCATCGGCAGTGATTCCGGTATCGACCATCTGCTTCCAATTTTCGGTCAAGACTTCAAAAATCCGGTCGGTTGGTGCTCCAGCAACGTCATAGGAAATTGCCCAAACTCTGCCCGTCGCGGCGGCGGATTTTCGTACATAATCGGTAATCCGGTCATGGGAAGCGGCGTATTTCAGGACGAAATCTTCCTGTAGTGCCCGTGCACCGGGCAGACCGACGATAAAGCGTTGCAACCATACGCCGTCAATGCCGTACTCCTGCATCAATTCAAAATGCCGCTGGACGATGACCGGACTCTCCGAACTGTAAAGGTATGCCTGCGAGCCGTCGGGATGAGTAAAATTTGGTACGGCAAACCATTCCGACTTTGGATAGAAGGAAACGTCGGGCCAGAGTTCAAATGTCAGGGTATCGGGACGAATTTCTGTACGACTTCGGCTCCAATGATACCATCCTTGATCGAAGGCATCGCCGGGACAGCGGAACCAAGCCTGATAGCCGGTCATCACTCGACCGTCCAGCGTTGTAGAATCGACCTTAATAGTAGTAGAATTTTCCGCAGCAATCGCAACGGAAACGACAAGCACCGCAACGATGCCGGACAGAAAATACCTCATCGTCTGTTTTAGGAAAAAATACAGGTATTTGAGTAGTGTCAACACATCAACCCAATACTTTTATTTTACCGAAAAAAAGTGTTTTGGCAAGAAACACTGGCAATCCAAAACAGTCTTCTAACAAGTTTGCCCCGTAGCACACGAGCGGCGGACGTTAACCTTTCTTCAGAATGTCGGCGAGAATATCGAGTCCTTCATTGACAATGTGTTCCTCGATGGTCATGGCTGGAAGCAACCGCAGAACGTTTCCTTGCGTGCAATTAATCAACAATCCACGATCCATACATGCTTGGACGAACGGTGCGCCTTCAAGGGCAAGTTCAATGCCGATCATCATGCCGGCACCGCGAATTTCTTGGACCACATTGGACTCCTGGGCAATTTTATTCAAAGCAGTGAAAAACAGATTGCTGATCCTCTCGGTGCGTTCGAGCAAACCTTCCGACTCGATCATGCGAATCGTCGCAATTCCAGCCGCCGCCGAAATCGGATTACCCCCGTAAGTTGCCGCATGCATGCCAGGTCGCAAACTTGCCGCAACCTCCTTTTTTGCAAGCATTGCCCCTCCGGGAAGACTCCCTGCTACAGTTTTTGCAAGCGTCATAATGTCCGGCTCCACACCGAAATACTGATACCCAAACCAATGTCCTGTCCGACCACAACCCGTTTGAACCTCATCGAACACGAGAAGCAAATTTTGGTCGTCGCATATTTTTCGTAACTCGTTCAAAAAACCTTCCGGCGGCATCCGTACGCCTCCCTCCCCTTGAATCGGCTCGATCATAATTGCTGCCGTCTCTTGATCCACTGCATTTTCCACTGCCGACAGGTCACCGTAGGGGAGATAGGTAAATCCAGCAAGAATTGGATTGACATGGTACTTTGGCTGGGCAGTGGCAGAAAGTGCCCCCATCGTTCGACCATGAAAACTGCCCTGGAACGTGAGAATCTTATACCGCTCCTTGGACGAATGGAGCCGAACGAGTTTAATAGCGGCTTCATTCGCTTCAGCACCGCTGTTGCAGAAAAATGCTTTACCTCCGAAACTTCGTTCGGAAAGAAGTTTTGCCCAAGTACCTTGCTGTTCGGTGTACCAAGTGTTGGGAACGTGAATCAACTCCGCAACCTGTTTCTGCACTGCTTCGACAATCGGCTGGGGACAGTGTCCGAAGAGTCCGCACCCCCAGCCGGGAAAGAAGTCGATATACCGCTTTCCTTCGGCATCCCAGACTTCGGAACCTGCTCCGCGTACCAGTGCCACCGGATAACGTGTGTAATTGCCGATGACGTATTGATCAAATAATGCAATCGTTTCTTTGGATGTGAGCATGGAATAATTCTAGTATTTTTTCGTATTGTGTCAACGATGCAATTTGTCACGTTGGGGAGCGTTAATTTTCAGTTGCGAGTTTGGGCAATTTGGGTCATTTGCCCCGTCGGGGCAATCACACGGTAGCCGGGGGTGAGCAATATTCTGCGAACCCCCAGTCAAAGCAATCAGCAAAAGTGCCAACAAAAAATTAACGCACCCCCTGTTACACGTCTATTGCAGAGAGGGGTTGTCAAGGTGAAAGGGGTGGGTAGAATGGTCAGTACCTACGTGGGTTGGAAAACCTTATTCAAATATGCTGGACGAGAGGAGACTGGACGTGTAAGTATGTTAGGGGAATCTATCGAAACATTTGCCGCCAACCGGAGGTACAACCATGAAAAAAATCATCATTCCGCTCCTTCTGTTGGTTGCTGGAATCGGCGGCTATTTCCATTGGCAACATTGGAAAGAAGTGCAATTTCAAGAGGAACACGACTTTCTGACGCTGTATGGAAACGTTGAAATCCGGCGAGTCAATCTCGGCTTTCGTGTTTCGGGAAGAATTACCGAAATCCTGTTCAAGGAAGGAGATAAAATCGAAAAAGGGACTGTAATTGCCCGACTCGACGAAGAGCCGTTCGAGGATAGTCTTGCCGTTGCTCAAGCCCAAGTTCGGGCTGCCGAAGCGAATTACGCAAAGTTAAAAACGGGCAACCGCCCTCAAGAAATTGAAAAAGCCAAAGCGGCGGTCGATCAGTGGGAGGCGACCCTGAAGATACTTGAGGCGAATTATGCTCGGGTGAGCCAACTTCTTGCCTCCAAAACGACCACTCAAGAAGAATATGAAACCTCCATTGCCCGGCGTGATGAGGCTATCGCTGCAAAAAAACTCTCCGAAGAGACATTGAATCTGTTACTGGAAGGTTTTCGGCAGGAGGAGATCGTGATGGGAGAATCACAACTCGCCGAGGCAAAGGCGAACCTCAAACGATTGCAAACATTATTAAACGACACCGAACTGACTTGTCCGAACGACGGCATTTTGCTAACCCGTGTTGAAGAGCCGGGTGCAGTAGTCAATCAAGGGCAAACCATCGTAACATTATCGCTCAATGATGAAGTCTGGGTCTACGTTTACATACCGGAAAAAATGTACGGTATTGTGAGATCTGGTATGAGGGTGGAAATTTTCACCGATTCGCGACCAGAAAATCCTTACTCGGGGCAGGTGGGTTATATTTCGCCGGAAGCAGAATTCACGCCGAAAACTGTACAAACGACGGAACTCCGCAGTGACTTGGTTTATCGTGTCCGAATCATTGCCGACACCCCTGACGGCGGATTGTGCCAGGGAATGCCCGTGACCGTGAAACTGCGGTTGAATGATTTGGAGTGAGCGGTTACATTTCCATCGTCTTGAAAAGCAAAACCATTTCTGGTACAATACAGCGCATATATTATGCAGAATCCAATCGACTGGCACCGACTTGCCGAAATTGTTCGTTCGGCATCCAAAATCATTTTAACCATTCATCAGCGTCCCGACGGAGACTGTATCGGCAGTGCTTTGGCGATGCGGCAAGTGTTGCTCACCCTCGGAAAAGAAGTCCGTATTATTGCCCCGCACAGAGTGCCGCCGACACTTGCGTTTCTCGATCCGCTTGGCGACATCACGGCACTCGAAGACATGACCGAAGACGAGACCCGGTATCTCCAAACTGCCGACCTTTTTTTCGTTCTCGATACGAGTTCTTGGGCACAACTCGGAAATATTGCCATCCCCTTCAGAGAGAGTGCGGCAAAAAAAATTGTTCTCGACCATCATGTCAAAGGGGATGACATTGGAGCGGAAACATTTATTGACTCCAATGCCGAAGCAACGGGATCACTCGTTATTCAGGCTGCCGAAGTTCTCAACGTGCCCCTGACCGTAGAAATTGCCCAGCCTGCATTCGTTGCCCTTGCCACCGACACAGGCTGGTTTCGGTTTTCCAACGTAACACCGGAAACGTTCCGTCTCGCAGGAAAATTGGCAGAGTCAAGCGCACAACCGGACGCAATGTATCGGGAACTTTACGAGCAAGAGTCACTAGGACGGATACGCTTGATCGGTCGGACACTTTCAAAAACGGAATCGTTTTTGGACGGTCAATTTGTGCTCACATGGATTCTTCTCGACGATTTCATCGCTGCTGGGGCACGTTCTTCCGATTCGGAAGATGTCGTGAACATGCTTTTGCAAGTGCGCGGCTCCAAGATGGCAGTTCTCATTTCGGAATTGAAGGATCAAAACTTCAAGATCAGTTTTCGTAGCCGATGTGCGGTCGATTGCAGTATTTTGGCGGCGCAGTTCGGCGGTGGCGGACACAGAAAAGCCGCCGGAGCGACCCTTGATCCTCCCTTCGATCAGGTGAAGCAGGACATCATTGATGCCGTTACAAAAGCGTTGCAGGAAGCACGTTGATGCGTTATACTGAGAATGGGCGTTAATTGGACGTTTCTTTCCCGTCATGCCGTTTTCAGTATAGGGCTTTTGTCTGAAAATTTTATACCCGGAGGTAGGTTGCTGACCGCCGGGCGGCAACGTGCGGTCGGAATGTCGCCCCTTCTCCCTCTGGAATGTCTTTTCAAACACGGGCTGAGGTGAGGGCTGTTTGACACTTCACCGATTTCTAACGCTGAAAAATTTTCGGTTTATTCGACATAAGACGCAGTGATACCGAATGAGATTTTCATAAAGTCTTCCGTTTAAAGGACTTTATGAAAATAAGTCAAGGAAAGATTACATCCACTCTCTGGATTCCCGCTTTCGCGGGAATGACGGTATATTACTTTTCGGCGAAAGCCTTACTTCGTGAAGAACTGATAGAATCCGAGATTGTTTTCGGCGGCTTCCCGGATGCGGAGAAGATGCCGCTGACACAACGGCAACTTGCCCGAACAGCGGCTTAAAAGCGCATCGACCAAACCGCCATACTTCTCCCCCGTTCCATTGAGCGTCGGCAAAATCTTTTGCGAAACGGCATAATCCAACGGAGCAAACCGGTTTTCCTCCCGGCTGGTGTCCATGCACGAAAACGCAACCTGAAAATAATTGCGCACCATTTTCAAATTACGCGGAAAAATCGGCATTTTATTGCTGCTGAAAATCATTTGGATGGCATTCCACTCCTCTAATATCGTTGGATCAATTTTTTGGTCTTTCGGGGCAAAGGCTTTCATCAATGAAGGGAACGAAATGACCTTTGCGGGTCCCGCCTCCGAAAGAGAAACCGGATTCGTATTGATGTCTTCAGGTGCAAGCGTGATGATCCAACTTCGGTCAATAAATCGCGGTGATAACTCTTCCGTCGTGTGGTCAAAGTTCACCGTTGCCATAAAACGAAGATGATTCGGAACCTGTAAAATCGACTGTCCTCCCATATTGACCGTCCGTACCGATGCAGAATCGAAATCGCATATCCGCAAAAACGCTGCCCAATAGTGTTCCAACGGGCTCAAATTCGCCTCGTCCAGCAACATAAAGAAGGGAGCAATTTCTTCGATTCGCCGCCGACATTCGCCATCGAGAATCGTCAAGGCATTGAAGACTTCCCGATTGCTGATTTCCATCGACTTGCTCAATGGATTGTAATAACCAATAAAATCTTTGTGCGAAGTCCAGCCCCGTTCGACAGAAACTTCAACGAAGCGATTGTTATCATCTTCCCGTACCAGTCCCAATGCTTTGGCGAGCAAATGGCAGAGCGATGTCTTTCCTGTCCCAGGATCGCCGGCAAATGTCGTAATGAAACCTTGTGTGAGGCAAATCAGGTAATTGGCGACTTCGTTTCGACTACCGATGTCATCACCGGGCAACGTCCGATTGGCACGTTGCATCGCATCCAGCACACGGTCAATAATTCTGTGCGGTCTCGATTCACTCGACAGTAGTGCCGCACTGAACGGCGGGATTTTTCGGTCTTCCCACTCTTGGTCGCCGAGTGTTCGGAGCACCAAATCGAGAAAGGATTTATCGACCGAGTCGGCAACGAATTTCGCCTCCCTCTTGGCTTCTTCCCGAATGTGTTCAAGGCTTTTTTGGGCAAGTTCGACCGCTGCGGTTGCCGTTTTCAACTCGGTCTGTGCCGTTTCGGTTTCGGTACGCAAGTGATCAAGATCATCCGCCAAATTGACCTTTTCGAGAAGAGCGTCATATTTCTTATTCAAGCGGAGCAACAGGGCTTTTCGCTCGGCAACTTGAAGTTCGGCTTCGGGATCGGCGGCGGAGCGAGCAACCTCTATGGTAGCAGGGTCGGTTTCCGAAGGGGCAGTGACGGCTCCTTCGCTGATTTTGAGTCCTCCTTCGGGAATACTTCGCAATACCACATCAAGCCGCTCCTTGATGATTTTATCCATGACGGTCTCGCACAAATCTTTCGATGCCAGAACATAGTAGGCAATTTGCCGAAGGGTGGTATCCTGATGCTCGACGTTGCGCAAAATTTGACCGATCCGCTGTTCGCGGTCAGCGGAAACAATTTGATCATCGACGGTTTTGAAAAACGTCCGAAGTTTTTCCATTTGTTCCCGCGACTTGATGTCCAGCGAAGAGAGAAAGAAGTCCCGAAGTTCGGTATCGCTGAAAAAATCAACCTTATTGTCATCGTTGAGTGGAGGCAAATACCGAACGTCGATTAGATCGAGTCCGCCAAAATTTTCGGTCATTGGCAGCAATTTCAACTCAAAATTCTCGATGGGATACTTGCCGATATAGTATCGGTCATCCTTTCGGGCGGAAATCCGAACGGTATGTTCGTCCACTTTGGCGTGTTCAAACGGACCATAGCACGTTCCATTACATTCGAGGAGTATCCGTTTGGTCAGGATGCCGACGGGAGGAACCAGCAAGGTATGCGTTTTGATAAAAGCATCAATGGAATTGGTGGTACGAACGATTTGTACGAGATCATCCCCTTTGTATTGTTCAATGACAATCCCTGTTTTTCCAGCGGTTTTACTGTACCACATGAAGTAGGGATTGCTGGAATTCGGATTGGTATTTTTAGAGGGAGCGTCGAGCATCCGAATTTCGACGAGGGCACCGACGTTTTTATAGAAGGGTTCGACATTCTGATAGAGTTCGACCTCGATGCGGTCAACTTGCACGGGCTCGTAAATGCCGGACTTATCCGACAGTCGGGGAGAAATGTAACACCGGGTATTTTTGTCTAGATAGATGGGGTTGCGATTATAGTCATTCCAAGCAATGAGGGGATAGCCAATATAATCATGAATACTCATATTATTAAATTAAAGAAAATGAAATTAAGTCTTTTAACATATCGCTTCCATTATGACATACTTGGGTGGATATTTCAATGGGAGTGGAACAAACGATTCGCTCGGAATATCACAAAATCCCCTCCAGGGCAATAGTATCTACACATCTTTTATCCTTCCTTTCAGGCAATTGTCGAGGGCGGTTTTGAGTTTGGCTATTTTGGCGAGATCGAAGTCCATTTCGGTCAAAAAATCAAGCGTCCGCACAAAAACCTGCTTAAACTCCTCCGATTCCGAACTCTCGTCCTGTTGCAAACACCATACCGCGCTTTTGCGCTGCCATCGACAACTGCATACTTGCTGTATGCAACATCCAACAGTACAATAAGTCGGACGATGCTTGGAAAGAGATTCACAGACCCTTTGCATGAGGAACGACCTACCATGTATTCCATCGTATTCCGCCTGTTCACAATAATGATTTTTTGTTGGGGAGTTGCAACAATTCTTTCCGCCGCGGAAACGCCCCCGAACATTCTCGTCATCGTTTTCGACGATATGGGATTTTCCGACCTCGGTTGCTACGGCGGCGAAATTGATACGCCCAACATTGATCGTTTGGCAGCCAACGGACTTCGGTTCACGCAATTCTACAACACTACCCGGTGTTGGCCAACGCGGACAGCCCTGATGACCGGTTTCTATGCCCAACAAGTCCGAAGCGACCCGCCCGTCGGCAAACTCCCCCAAGGAACGGCACTCATTCCCCACTATCTCCGCTCCGCCGGTTATCGCTCCTATCATAGTGGTAAATGGCACGTTTTTGGTGCGAACCTCCCCTGTGCGGAAGGCGGTTTTAATTTATCCTACGAGTTGATTGACCCAGACCGAAACTTTTATCCGCAGGTCCACTCGGAAAACGACCAGCCGCTACCGGCGGTGAATCCCAATGACAACAAGGGATACTATTCGACAACTTTTTTCACGGAAAAATTGCTCGAATACTTGCATGAACATCTTGAAAAACATTCCGATCAACCCTTTTTCGCCTACGCCGCATACACGGTGCCACATTTTCCGTTGCATGCTCCGCAGGAACTCATCGACAAATACCGCGACCGTTATCGACAGGGCTGGGATTCCATTCGGAAACAACGTTTTGAAAACCTGACGAAAGCAGGAATCGTCAACACGACGCTTTCGCCCCGCGACGAAAACGTGGGACCGGCTTATGACATCGGCAATAACCTCGACATTCTTGGACCGGGCGAAGTCGTGTATCCGGTGGGTTGGGATACACTCACGGAGGCTCAAAAGACTTTTCAAACCGAAAAAATGGCAATCTATGCTGCGATGATCGATTGCGTCGATCAACAAGTGGGAAAGATTGTCGATGAGTTGCAAAAACACAATTTGTTCGACAATACGGCAATTTTCGTGCTTTCCGATAATGGGAGTTCGCCGGAGTTGATCATTCGCGGTGACGGACACGATACCGGTGCGGCTCCCGGATCGGGAAAATCATTCCTTTGTGTTGGGGCGGGCTGGTCCACGGCAAGCAACACGCCATTCAGGCTGCATAAAATCTGGACGCATGAAGGCGGAATCTCCACACCGCTGGTCGTGCATTGGGAAAAAGGAATTCCCCAAAAGATGCGTGGTTCCTTGCGGCATGAACCGGGACACGTCATTGATTTTCTGCCGACATTCATTGAAATGAGTGGAGCGTCGATGGAGTCCAACAAGTCCGGCATACCGCTTTCGGGGAGAAGTTTGCTCGATGTGATACGAAGCGAAGACCCTCGACCGGTTGCCGATTGGATGCAACGCGAGTTCTATTTTTCTCATGAAGGTAGCCGAGGAATACGTAGCGGGAACTACAAGGCGGTTTCGACCGCAGAAACCCGGCAGGGCGACGGACGCTGGCGGCTCTATGATTTGAGTGTCAATCGTGCCGAAACGGTCGATCTCACGGAACAACATCCAGAAAAACTTCGGGAACTCGTCGAAAAATGGGAAACAATGGACAGACGCTTTGCGGAAGAATCAAAGCGTCCGTAGTGCTATAGGGCTTCCGCCCGAAAATGTCATGCCGCTTTCGTCATTCCTGCGTAGGCAGGAATCCAGACAGAAGACTTTCATATCAACTCTCTGGATTCCCGCTTTCGCGGGAATGACGGTATATTACTTTTCGGCGAAAGCCTAGGGCTTTCGCTCGAAAGTGAAATCCCCTTCGTGGTCGGCAACCGACCGCCGGGCGATTGCGTCGGCGATAGCCGACTAAAATAGCGTCCCCTCTCCCTTTGGGAGCAAAGGTATCTACACATCTTTTGGACACGCCCACCTGCCCGTACATCTTGCCCATTTTGACAAAATGGACTGCCATCCGCCCGTTTTTCGTGCAACCGCTACGTACTTAAGGATATCTGCGCCGATGAGTCAAGTTAACGGCGGTGCAGTTTTTACCGAATGTCTCAACCAGACGTTTGCTAGGAATGCCCTGCCCTGCTCGGACGGTTGGCTCTGCGGATAACTTCACAACCTTGTTCCTAAAAAACTCTAGATTTAATATGGTTTATCGCTGGCAGACTATGGCGAAAAAACGGTAAATTGTGGAGAGAACATTCTTCTTCAATTACTGCCAATTCTTTTTCTACGTCTACATCAGAAATTGGGTCGTCATTTTTTAAATATTGATTTAATTTTGCTGGTCTGCACTCAACCTCATTGGGAAAACTCGGAATGCGCTTTCTTATGGAGTCATCAATAAGCATTCCACTCGCAATAACAGCAGAGGAGAAAGACTTGCATGCACGAATAATATCTCGCAATTCGTTTGTCGGTATAAAACTATCTGGGCATACCGGCCGCAATGTCAACAAAGTATAGATTCCCACAGAATATATTGATTGCAGAAATGCCATTCGTTCCGCCGGAGCCGGAACTATCTCTAGATTCTCAAGTTTAGATGCGGAGTCCGTTGCGGGGACAGACGAACACACAAACAAAAAACGATTGTCTGATAGCATTCTTTCATTTAAGACCGCAAGTCTTGCGATTTGACGATCATTGAAAACATTTCTGGTTGTCAAGAGAACGTCAGTGCCATAGAGATCATATATGCCCTCGCATAACTCGATACCTTCTTCGGGGGATATGAAACTGTCTCGATGACCAGAGACGTATGCAATATCAAACTTTCCGTTTTTACATCCGTTAACAACATCATGCACCGACATTATTGGCGGTATCTCATACCCATCTCGGAAGGTATAACAGTGTTTGCAGGCGTATGCACACTTCCCCCCCAGAGAAAAAAACTCCCTTATGCCATATGTTGTATTCTTGTCCATGATTATTGACATTAAAGTAGCCCCCAACACACCGTAAAACTACGAGCGAGTAATTTGAGATTTATCCTCGCCACGTGCCGAGTTAATCCCTTCAACGCCAAATATAGCCTCGGCATTCCAATGAATCACATAGTGACCCATACGATGTGACTCTGTCCCTTTTACAAAATAGAAACCTTCTTTTGATTTTTTGAACCTTCTTTCACTTACCTCCACGTCTGGTTTTCGTGTAAGGGAAAATTCACCTTTCTCAAGTTGTTCCCTGACATCACAATCAAACGTTACCTTCCATGTTTCATTGAAATATGAAATCGTTCGATTTAAGTAACTGCCCCAACAATCTACCGGAACTTCGTATTTATATTCCAAAATAACTGTATCGTTTATTTTGCATTCATAGTGATTTAGTTCATCGGCGGAAGCATATTTTATATTGAATTGTTTGTAATTCGCACTTTCTGCGACACATTCGACCAGAGCGGGCATGAGTTTGCTTGGCTTCTTATTTGAAGCCTTCACCGTAATGGATGCTCGAAAGTTCAGTTGGTTCCATGATATTTTAGCAGAGTGTTTCTTATAAAATGCTGTCGACTTTTTTCTGTCAGTTTGAAACCTATTGCAGTAAAATTGACCGGAGAACCACTGATGGTTTCCTGTAATAATTTCATACTCCTTTGTAAATGTAAATTCATACAACTGTTTTTGTGTGTTGAAAAACACCATTGCATCATTTCGCAAAAATTTGATACCTTTGCAAATCAGTTGTTCCAGCACAGCAACTTGATCTTTCAATACCCCCTTCTGCCGTTCCAGTGCCTCTTTCTGCCGCACCAGAGACTGGATCTCATCTTCTTGTTCTGTCAGACCTGTAAATTTTTTTGTTGGATTGACCGCCTTTTTAGATGATGAAGGGGATTTAGGAATCGCCCTTGTTCGTTTTGAAACGGTAGAGCGTCGGAATTCGAACTTGCCATCCGGCGGAAATGTTACTGTGTCCGTAGTAAACGCAAGATCGTTTCCGGTTACAAACATTTGCCCAGCAACTGTTTCGTTTTTTAAATCGATGACATAATAGGACATTTTGTAACGCTTACAACCTTCATATTCAGTGTGTGCTGGAAAACCTAACCCTGTGCATAGATAAAATATAGCACTAGCGGGAGTTTCTTTTTGTTCAATAAAATTTTCGTGTGAATGCCCATGCAGAAAAAAGGAAACTTTATTTCTTGTTAGCATGCTTTCGAGCAACCGCTTTTGTTTTGTGTCAAGCCAGTCAGGAGAATGATGCATCAAGGCAATACTCGAATTTTTACTCAATGAACGCCACTGTCTTTCAATATCTTCTAATTGCTTTGTGGAGATGTGCAATTTCCCACGATCTACATCACTACCCTTATCGCTACGAGAATACAAAACCGAATTGATTTTCATGACACGTATCACATGGTTTCCTGCCTCAATTTGCGTCACTCCGTAACTGCTTGTTCCATTGTTACCGGAGAAGTCCTTCACGAACTGCTGGAAATGGTAAAATCGGCCAACATAGTTATCAAGATCGTCGGTGGGTGCCCCAATCTGTTCCAACAAATCATTTCCTCTCACATCATGATTCCCTGGAACAAAAATAAATTTCTTTGGTTCTATTGACAACTCATGGGCTAATTTGTCAAACAGTATTTTAGCATTTCCGAAACCACCAATGACTTCGCCATGGTTGACAACATCACCAGTAACGGCCACCATGTCAATTTGACCCACGAATTTGTACGTCTCTGCACAAGCAACTATTTCTTCAAACAACTGTTCTGACCGAAAGAAATTTTGCCCGTCGTTGTGTGGGATATGCAGATCGGAGAGGTGAAGGATTCTTAACTTACTCATAGTTGCGCTCATGCTATTTTACAAAACCGGAAAATCCTTTTTTCGAAACAGGCATGACGAAAAAACAACTTCGCTATGACGACAACGTTCAACGTTACACCACCGACACGCTCCCGCTAACCGTTCCGCCACGGCTCCCCCCATTATACCATTCCTATCGCTACCGTCAATGACCAGACGGCACCGGAAAAATTGCTGGTTCGACCACCTGCAATGTGGGGGGACTAGACCCGGTTCTTTCCGGCAAGTATAATCTTCCCCACTGGCGTTGCACCGTTGCACCGTCTTTTTACAATTGGTTTGATCGCAGGTTTGTGCCCTCATTCGTCCGAATACCACCCGGAATTTCCGGCCGGAAGTAATGAGAAAATCCAAAGTGGCATGCGCTTCCTCTCGAAATGAGGGGAACGTCATGACTTTGGCTTGCAAAGTTTCTGTATCGGCGTTCCTTCAAGAGCGTCGGTGTTGTGCGCTGTTTTTGTGCACGCTTCAGTGGTATGAGGTGAAATGTTGCTTGGGCACACAGGCGTTTCCCTCCTTCTTTCAGGCGGGTTATGCCGCTTGCCGTTCTTGCCTCCAACCCTTCACCCTGCGATTACGCACCAAAAACTGATGGCAAACTACTTTTTCACTGATTCGGACGGTGTCAGACGGGGCCCGCTAACTATCGACCGACTTCAAACGCTGGCGGAACGGGGAATCATTACCCCTGAAACACAACTTGAAACTGACACCGGACATACCGGATTTGCGGGGAAAATTCCCAGCCTGAAGTTCGATGCCGTAGCGACATCCTCCTTCGCTCAAAAGGCACCGCAAATGGGGGGAGCGTATTCAGAAACGGGCGATATTGCGCTATTCGATTTTTCATTCAAGAAGGTACGGTTACCTCAAGCCATTCGACGGGCTTGCCTTGCCATGTATGTGTGTGCTTGGAGTTTGGGGATCTTACTTGGACTTTTGTGTTTAGGGTTGCTTGGGAATACAGCAAGTCCGGGTGATGCTTTTCAAGTATTTTTAACGCTTATTATTCCTCTTTGGCTCGTAATCATAATTTTTATCTTTTTTGTGCGCATTTTTTGCGAATGGCAAATCGTCATGATGGATTGGATTATTGCAACTAAAAACTATGTCGAAAATACGAGAGAACAGAAAAAATAAGTCACATTGTGTAAAAGCGGCATTCATAATTCCTCAAACAAAATAGAAACGAAAATGTCAACTTGGTACTATTACGATGAAGAGGGCGACAAGATCGCCGTTACTGGTGGGCAACTCAAAGGGCTCGCCAAAGCAGGACGAATCACACCGGAGACTATCATTGAGACCGAAGACGGGAAATCCGCACCGGCAAGAAAAGTGAAGGGCTTGACCTTCGCTATGTCTGAAGTGGAAGCCTACGGATTGTCGCAACCGGCAGTGTCGTCCGAACCGAGTCCATTCACTGCCTCCATGCCAGTAGCAACAAAACCGGTAGCAGAAAACCCATTCAACGCCGCTATGCCGACAGCAATCCGGGCAGTACAGCAAAGTGTATCCGTACCGGTTGTCGAAGAGGACGAGTATCATAACTCCCGTAGCCCCATTCGTATTTTCGTAGGAGTCAGTATCCTGCTCTTCGTGCTTGTGTTGATTGGAATTGGTATATCGAAGTTGGGCGGTGGGGGCTCCGGCAAACCTGATCAAAGAGCCGTCGATGCCCTTAACAAAGAATTGGACGAACGTGTACGTCAAAAGAAAGATAAACTGAACGAAGGATACAATGAAGTCATACGTGATATTAACAGAATCAACCGGGGAATAAGGGAAACAAGGGAAGGAAGGTAGGTGCCCGACCGCTGAAAGACGACATGGACAAAACGCTTTTCGTCAGACTTTGCCGACCGGGAAGCGGTGTGATTCTCAATCCGAAAGACCTCGATTGACAGTAGCCCCCAATATTTCTACGAGAGCAATGAGTAGCAGCCCAAAACTGCAACACGAGGGGGCTAGTTTTTCCGCAAATTTTTGCTAGATTCGTACTTTCTGTAACGCAACCTTGTTTTGGTAAAAGAAATATAAATGCCAATTCTCACGACAATACCACTTTTTGATTTTCAGAAACATAGGGGATGCCATGACAGGAGTAATAACCCCAATCAGGTGACATGGACGAAAGAAGAGCAATTGACGTTCATTGACCATGTTGTGCGCAGTGCTAACCCCAACGGCGTTCTTTTTAGGACTCATTTTTCTCCAATTATCATGAGAAAATTGCCGAATACAAATACAAACATGTGGTACTACAACCCACAACGATTTGAAGTCATTGGGGATGTTAACTGTATTGAATCTCTTCAAAAATTCTTGTCAAGCGAATTGCCCATCCCACTTTCACTACAAGATTGCCCTATATTCAAAAATCTCACACCATCACCATTTTTATATCAAGGAAAAAAGGTTATTGGTCAATTTAGTCTGTTGCCAGATGAATTGAGGCAATATTTCTGGAACATTAAATATCCGGTGAACATTCATTGAGGACACAACGAAGTTCCTGCGTCTTGTCGCTAACTGTTTTGCGGATTGACTTCATCTGTTCTTGATTTAAAAACGCTTCCATTCCCATGGCGCAAGCCAATTCGTTGTGTACTTCAGAGTACGGTTCGACTGTTGGGTTGATTTTGTCAACCATTGCGTCGAATTCTTTTTTCACTTTCTCGTCATCTTTCCCCGCTACCTTGCGTTTTTTCGCAACAGCAATTACTTCGTCAAAAAACATGACAAGAGTACTAGCAGCATCTCTTAAACGGCCAACATTGTCCAGTTCATCCATTTTATTTTTGATAATCAAGGGATTCACCGTTAGTGTAATTCGCTCGTTAAAACTAGCAAGAGTCAGCCCAATAGCCTCTTTTTTCATCCCTAAAATTCGTGCCCTTCTGCCGTAACGTGGACTATTTTATACGCCTACGAATCGTAGCAAATTACTCCGGTTTTCCCGTTTACTTGACAAATCCCGTCCGTGGCACGTTCATGAGGGCGGAGAATTTCACACCGCCTGAAAATGGGGGTGTAAAATGGAAAAACCGATTGAAATCAATTTGCATGACAAACGCCTGAATCAGCGGTATCTTGGACTGGTTAAAGGTCATCTACAACAAGCGACCACGACCGCAACTGGCATTGCCATTCCTGCCACCGTCGAAAAACCCTTTGCCATCACGCAGGCAACGTGGCGTTTTCTCGACAACGACCGTGTAACGGCACTCGGACTCGTCGAACCACTACGACACTTTGCCCGACAGCAACTCGTCGGCGCAGACTACACCCCCGCTGTTATCGACTGGTCAAAGATCGACTACCGCAAACACACCGCCAAGAAGGACGTTGTCCAACTGACCCACAAGAACGATGTCGGCTATGAATTGACGACGCATCTGCTGGTCAATGCGGACAACGGTCGTCCTATCGCTCCGATTCAGATGCATTTGAAGACTGCTTACGGCTATCTTTCGACCGCCGAAACCGTTCCGACAGCCGACGACCACCATCTCGCACAAGTTTTACCGCTGTTGCGAGATGCCAAGGCGATGAATCTTCCCACGACGCTCGTTCATGTGATCGACCGTGAGGCGGATTCGGTCTTCCATTGGCGAGCATGGACTGCGGAAGGCTTTCTGTTGCTGGTTCGTGGGGATGACCGGTGGGTGCGCTGGCGGGGCGAACTCGTGAAGTACAGCACCATCGAAAAACGTCTTGAATCCGAGGGGGCATTTTGTCCGAGTCGGGAAGTGACCATCAAGGGCAAGCCGGGCGTGCAATACGTTGCGGAGACGGACATCGTTTTGGTTCGTCCGGCGATGCGCAAAGTGGATGGGCGTTTGGTGAGTTTTCCCGGCGAGGCTCTGACGTTGCGATTAGTGATTGCAAGAGTCGTAGCACCAGTGTCGGGCGAGGTGTTGAGTACGTGGTATTTGCTGACCAATGTTCCTTCGGAAGTTCCGGCGGAGCAGATTGCGTTATGGTATTATTGGCGTTGGCAGATCGAGAGTTTTTTCAAGTTGATCAAGAGCGGCGGTCAGCAGTTGGAACATTGGCAGCAGGAGTCGGGCTTGGCTGTCTTGAAACGACTGTTGGTGGCTTCGATGGCATGTGCTGTGGTATGGTGTTTGCAGCAGGACGAGAGTTCGGAGTCGGTAGAATTCCAACAGGTTTTGGTTCGTTTGAGCGGTAAACGTTTGAAACGGGGGCGGTCTCCGACACCGGGCATATTGCTGTCGGGTCTTTTTGTTTTGATGCAGATGCTCGACTTTCTGACCGAAATGGACTTTGATCTCACCAAAATAGCCAAACTCAAAGGCACTCTCGATGAACGTCTGAAATTTTGCTAAACACGGTTGCCGTGATAATAGCAAACTAAAAATGGTTACTGGCACTCTGGCAAAAAGAGGGTAAAATAGCGGTTGCCCTGCGGTGAGGGTACGTACCGTTAACGACCAATTTCCGTTGACGGTCAACCCGTGCCCGTAGAAATCTGGGCATGGCGTTTTTAATTGACCGTTCGCATACCCAGTTTGTCAAAAATTGGCAAAACGGACGGTGGAGAGCAGGTTCAAAAAAGATGTGTAGATACCATTGCTTTGGGAGAGGGTTAGGGTGAGGGCAGAGTTTTTCACGTTGAACTCCCCCCCTCACCCTAACCCGTGCCTGAAAAGACCTCAAGGGGGCGCGGGGACAAAATTGCTTTCCCACAAACTTTTTACACACCTTTGGTCCCCGTTGTTCAGCCTATTGACAACGGCGGGTGATTCTTTTAGAATGGGACCCGTTGGGGCGTTTCAATGGGAAACGCCGCACTGTTTCACCCTCTTTTCGAAAAATACTATGAAACGAAATCTCCTTTTGCTTATCGTGATGATGTTTGTGCTAGGCTCCGTGCCTGCGGTAGCCCAAACTGTCAAAAGACCGTTCAACGGCACCGACCTGACCGGTTGGAAGTTTAGCGGCGGTTGGGAAAATTGCTGGAAAACCGGCATCGTCCGACCCACTGCCACAACCGCTACGTCGCTTGAACTCGTTACTCCGGGCTCCGGTCAAGGGCAAGGACAGGGACAACGTCAAGGTCAAGGACAAGCCCCAAGACAACGAACGTGTATGGTCAACATGGTCCCGGATAACTGGACAAAAGAACCGCGTAAAGGTGTGGACATTTACACCGAGGAGAAATTCGGTGATTGCACCGTCAAGGTGGACTTTCTCATTCCGAGGAGTTCCAATAGCGGTGTCTATCTGATGGGCGAGTACGAAGTTCAGATCAATGACTGTTTTGCCAGACCATCAGGGTATGAACTTTCCCCCGGAAACATGGGAGGCATTTGGGCTAATTCCGCCCCAAAGGTCAATGCAACGGGTCAGCCCGGTACGTGGCAAACATATGAAATCGAATTCGTTGCTCCCAAGTTTGATGCAAACGGCAAAAAAACCGCCAACGCTCTATTCAAGAAGGTTACGCTCAACGGTTATGTCGTTCAGGAAAACGTCGAGGTTCCAGAGCCGACGGGCGGCGGGGTCACCGGGCAAGAAGCAGCGACAGGTCCCCTGATGTTCCAAGGGAATCACGGTCCCGTGGCAATTAGGAATATCGAGATTACTGTGCCGTAAATTAAAGACGGCAGTTTGCAGACGGCAGACAGCGGTATACTGAAAACGGCATGAAAATGGTAATTTTTGTCATTCCGGCGTGCGCCGGAATGACGGGAAAGAAACGTCCAATTTGTCCCCCGTTTGCAGTATAGCAGGGTACGGCAGAACAAGGTATCGCTTGATTTTCGGAAACCGAATACCTTACGCTTTGTGTGCGTATTGAAAGGAGGTAGCACAAAAATTGCCCATTTTGCCAACTAACATATGAACGAGTGGAAAATTGGCAGTATAATCAGCATGATCGCCATTATCGTTAAACTCCGGTAGGACAAACGTCCGAAAAGGAGAGCAGGAGAGTCTGTTTATGTCGAGTCCTGTTCAAGACGGTCAATCGGATGATGCGGCGGCATTTCAAGCCGAATTTGAGGCACTCTACATTCCGCCGAACATTGATTCCCGGCTACTGGCACTTTGGGTTGAGCGGGAACAGGACAAAATCGAACGTAGCCGACGGAAATCTGCTCCGCCACCGCCAAAAATGATCGGGCGCAGACTCACGCGATTGTTTCCCGCATACATCGGAATCTCGATCATGTGCCTCTCCATCATCCTGGGACTGGTACAAGGCATGGAAACATCGGCGATTCTTCAAACGGCATGTACTGTGTTCTTGGTTTACTCCATCATTGGCATTTTCGTCGGTCTCATTGCGGAACGTTGTGTCCATGATTCTGTCGAAACACTGCTCCGGGATATTGTTAAACGAAGTCAAGAAACAGGACAGAATGTCGAAGTAGCGGACGAACCGAACGTGTAGTGCCGCGACACGCAAGGACGCGACACACCGTTCGACCAGGAAAACGTCCAGCACAAAGGAACATTATTGCCCTGTTCGCAGGTTACTATCACCTGTAGCGATCAACCTTAATTTCGTAAACTTTTGTCGAAGCGTTTACCTCGACAGTAAGTCCCGATGTGTCGGCATTCGCATACTGGGGGAGAATCTGCGGCTCGTACTTAATGTCAAACACCTCTTGCTCCACACCCATTGATTCCCTGACTCCTATTACCGTCTTGGTGACTTTGTCCGTACCGGTAAGGAATACGGTATATACTCCCGGCGGCAAACCATTCGCTTCTTTTTCGAAACCAACGACGAACGTGCCGTCCTCTTGAATATCTCCTCGGGCAATCATGCCGTCCTTCAAAAAACCGACAGAGCCCGCTGTTACCGGACTACCGTCGTCAGAATACGTCACCTTGCCTTTGAGACCAACGTTGCCGCTGCCACAGCCAGCAATCAATGCCAGCAAAATGAGGGTACAGAAGCGATAATACAATTGTGTCATAGTGTACTTCTCCAAAAAAAGTTAAAAAAGGGTATCTCTCCAACGTTCGCGGTTCGTTTGTTTAGGCTTTCGCCGAAAAGTAATATACCGTCATTCCCGCGAAAGCGGGAATCCAGAGAGTTGATATGAAAGTCTTC